>Ga0214544_1001370_pt1 | contig 50261 bp, 54 predicted proteins | sample CNSS3metaG_FD_160074 | JGI IMG/M metagenome (GOLD analysis project Ga0214544, IMG submission 160074) | Root nodule microbial communities from cowpea collected in UCLA plant growth center, Los Angeles, California, USA - CNSS3 | ecosystem: Host-associated > Plants > Roots > Nodule | place: USA...
GTCGACTACGTTAAGCGACACCCATTCCCGGGACTGGAAGGGTGGCCGAGTGGTTTAAGGCACCGGTCTTGAAAACCGGCGTGCCCGCAAGGGTACCGTGGGTTCGAATCCCACCCCTTCCGCCAAAACATCAGCAAAATCAGTTACTTACGGGTAGTTTAACCAGACTGCGCACAAACCAACGTACAATGGTTTGGAGGCGCAAATGAGCGCTGTCGATGTTGTCGGTTGGATATTGCTCGCCATAACTCTGGGTGTGACGCTGTCGTGCGCCAAGAGGCCTCCGGGGTAACGGCTGACCCTTGAGAGCTACCCGCGATGCCGCTTTGATGCGGCATGCCTCGTTCTGTTCGACGCCAGGCGCCTACGCACGCCGACGGCAGGCCGCGCAAGGATGTCAGGCCGGATTTCGAGAGCGGCAGGCCACCGCAATTCGCGCCCTCGGGGAAAAGGCCCGCCAGCGTGAACCGGCGGGCCTCTTTTATCAGTAGTGATGCAGCGGGAATGTCGGCCTCGTGGCATCGAGCCCGCTGATGATTGCGCCGGCCATTGCAAGGCGAAGGCTCAGCTTGAAGCAAAGCCGGCCGAACAGCAGGCGGGTCAGGCGCATTCATCACCCCTAATCGGTACCACCAATGCTACCGGCCTTGTTAGCTGCTCTGGCTCAGCCAAGAAGCTATCCAAAAGCTCCTGCGTCAGGCGGATGATGATCCTTGCATCATCGAGGTCATCGGGCAATTGGCTCGCCAATTGGACGGCGTGGCGACGGTGCCAAGTTTCGATTTTTGCCATTATGCCATCACCGCTGGCTGCTGCTTCGCCTCGTCCGGGTCATCGTCCTCGCGGTCGCTATCGTCTTGCTCCAAATCCACGACGAAGCCGCCGCAGCGCCAAGCCCTGTCTTGGTTCATCACCCGATCGAAGCTGCCAAGGGACGGCTCGGTCTCCTCCGGCTCGCATTCATCATCGAGCGTGCCGCCGGCCGTAGGCTCGAGGTCGGGGTCATCCTCCATGCCGTCGAGCAGGACGAGTAGGTCATCGACCATCTGGCGCATCTTCTGCTGGAAGGTCATCGGGGTCTTACAAAGCCCCATCTCGTCCATCCGCCTTTCCACCCGCTCGGTGGCCTTGGCGAGCCGTATGACGGCCTGATGCCAATGGGACGGTAGAGCTACCGCGAGGGCGGCAAACGATTCCTGGGGCTCCCTAAGGGCCTTTTGGGCACTGCTTTTCATGGTTCGGTTCTCTGGATTTACCGGCTTTCCACGGCCGGGTGCCAGTGGGCAGCACTGGCGCCGGGAGGGTGGAAACATGGCCAGAGACCATGCGCGACGGCCTTTCCCCGAAGGGTCTTGTATAGCCGTCGCTCTCCCGGCATAGTGGTGCCGTTCGCGCCGACGGCTAATCGGCACGTTCTTTTCATTGGCGAATGTCGATCCCGGCAAGGATCGCCCTGCCAACGCTCTGGTGCCAGCACAGCCCGGCAAGGCCGCTGGCGGGAGTTTCCACGCTCCACCAGACAGCCTGCTCCTGATTTGCTTAAAAATCCATCCCCTTTGCGGGGCGCTTCGGCGCGTCAGTCCCATAGACCGTGGCTGACCCTGTCGCCCCGGGTTGTACCGCCGTCGTCGAAAATGAGTTCGTCCAGCGAGACGAGCGGGCTGTCTCCAAACTTGCGATACTTCCACGGAAACAGCTTCTTGTGCTCCTTGACGTGCCAGCTCACACGATCCTTGATCTGATCCCTGCGGATGGCGCCTTCCAGCAACGCCGTGAAGATCGATTGCACGATGTCGTCCCGAGCGTCCTCCGGGAGATACGCAGGCACCATCTCGACGACGTGGTGATAATCGTTTCTCTCAGCGCGGAGGAGATTGATCCGGTATAACTGCGGGTTCTGGCGTCGCTGCATGGCCCGCGAGATGCTGCCGGCCGTGACAGAACACACGAAGCGTTCAAAGTCGGGATTTTGGTCTCGATAGAGCTTGAGTTTGTTCGCAGTTAGAATGCGGTCGGCGATCTTCTTACCGTCAGATTTTCCGGTGGTGATGAAAGTCAGCGTCTTTCCGGCATTCAGGGCGGCGGTCACGCGCTGGATCTGCTCAGCGGTTGGGGGCAGGGGATTTAGGTTGTTCAGCAGCGAGCACGCTCTGCACTTGCGCTGCCGGCCATTGCGAAACCAATAAATGTTGTCGCCGGCTAGAAGATGGCCACGATTGCAGTGCGTCTTGTTGCGCCTGGACGCCCCCTTCCGAAGATGAGCAACCTTTGCGTTTCGCTCCAGCAGGGGGGCGACTTCGCGCGCAAATTCAGGATGTGAAGCGATGTAACGTCGAAAGGTGTAGTATTGCGCAAGCTGCGGGCCGTGCTTGCCGGTGCAAACGTCTCGCACTGTTCGGCCGGCTTTAAATGCCTCCATCAGGCTGGCGGCTTCTTCGTCGGTCAGGAATTTCATGTCAGGCATGGCACCCTCCGCTAAGCGCAGAATTGCGCTGCGGAAGGGCGCGCCTGAGTCGCGGCGTGGAAAGGGGCAGCGGGTGTCAATCCACTGTCGTCACTGCGCGTCTTTGGTCCGGGATCCCGTGCACCTACTCTCTGGGGTTGCAGAATGCAGATTCGTTGAGTACCCCCTAGCGAGGGGGACGACCTTATGTTCGGGGGGAAGAATAGAGTCAGGCTCGCTAGGCTGGAACTGCTAGCCCGCGCATGGAGTGATACTGAGGCTCTTCAACCTTCCGTTACCATCCGCTTGATGGACAGTGGAGCCGCGGCCAAATGGGGAGAAACTTGGTCGTCCGATCGCACGCCCCCCGAAGGGGGGTGGGACTGGCCGGCAATAAGTGACGGTTGCCGAGGAAAAACCGACGATTTTTGCATCGCAATATGGCACGGAGGCACTACATTATGTGGCGTCTTCTTGCTGGCGGTGCGAGGTATAGCAGTACAGTTGCGGGCGGTGGAAGGGAACCCGGATGAGAACCACCCGTTAAAAGGTTCTGTCATAGCTATCGGAATCGACGTGGCAGAACGATTCGCCGGCCTTTTACGAAGGCAAGAAATCTGGCTTGTCGAACCTGCAGACGGACTGATAGACCTATACGTAGAAACATTCGGGTACGAGCTAGCTGAGAGCGACGACGGTCGTCGGATTTGTAAGAGGAGGGTCTAAATGTCTTTAGCTGAAGCCTTCGACTACGTTTCCCATCCTCGGCGGTGGACCATCTTCGCTGGCTACGCGCGCTATGAAGTTCCCGTTACGAGAACGAAGGGCCTGCTCGATCGACTGACTGTCGAGCAACGGCAGAAGCTTCACGCTTACAAGGGGCCTGAAGCAAGTGGCGATCAATCTCTGCCAAAGCGAGCGAAGAACCAAAAGGGCCGCTAAGCGGCCCTTTTTCTTGGCCCCCTCGGCCTGACGAAGCCAAACACCATCAATGTCTCACGGCTCCCGCCGGAAACGGCTCCTCAGCCGTTGCCACCTGGTCGAAGGCCATCCCGATTAGCTGTTGCGCCAGATCGTGCAGGATCTCGGCGTCGTCATCGCCGCGAGCGTAGCAGATGGCCGCCGCAGCATGCAGGGCACGACCGCAGGCAATCAGACCCGCCAGGGTGAGCTTGGGCGCATCGGCGACTAACTGAGCGACCTCCGCACAGGTCTGGCTGTCCAGGCCGGCAGAGGCGACCTCGACCAGGCGCCGCTCGAGCATCAACGCAATTACGCCTTCGTCATGGATGGCAGCAGACATTGTTCCTGATCCTCTGTCATGAGCCGCCGATAGATCCGCCGCAGCTCTTCGGCGCCGTCTTCCCATGGGTAGCCGGTAAAGCGAGCCCACCGCCTGATCGTTGCAATCTCGTCAGCGCTAAGGCCTGGGGTGTCAACGCGAACAGCACATTCCGTGACCATGTTCTTATGCTCAATCATAGCCGCGCACCATTCAGGCGAGCCCGTGACAGGCCGCGGAACCTCAAGCCGCTCCAGGGCCGCCATTGCTGCTGCCCGTTCGCCCTCATTGGAGCTCTCAAGCAGCTTCGCGATCTTTTGCCGGCGTGTGAGCATCGGTCGCCCTCGCTACAAGTTCCTGGATACGGTGATCCCGCAGCAGCACGGGCGCGGCGCCTGACGTTGCGGCCTTAATCTCTTCGTCGCCAAAGCCAACGCTGGCGAGCGCGTGGGGGATAGCGTCCGCGCCCTTGATGCCCGTAGCGCGCTGGGCGATCTCAAGACAGATCGGGCTCGAAAGGTTCAGCGGCGTCGGCGTATCCCATAACTGCTTCAGCTCGTCGCGAGTGCCGCCAACACTCTCGATCATGGAGACAACGCGCTCTGTATCCTCTCCCGACCAATCCGGCCGGAAAGCCTCGAATGCCTCGACTTCAGCCGCACATTCCGCGTTCCATGCGTCAATCGCTTCTTTAGCAGCTTGTTCGTAAGGCTGCCTGAGGCCTAGAGCATATCCATACACAGCCTGAAAATCCGGATTTTTCACCACCTCTATATCGTCCATGCCATTGAAGAGCGGCAGGGCACGATTGATGAAATCGACCAGTACAGCATGGCTCTGCGCTTCCTTTCCCATCGCGGAAACTCGCGCTTGTCGCAGCTCGGAAAGATCCGCAAAGGGCTGCTCGATCTGCCTCGCGGCCTGCCTCACTGTTACGTCAGACTTTCGCGCCTTCCGCTGCGCTGGCGGCTTGCCGGTGACGCGTTCCGAGAGGACAGACGCGGCGTCATCAAGCGACAGCCACTTGCCCTTGGGGCTCGAAACCAGCGCGGTAGACGTGCCGGTCTCTTCATCGAAGACGGGAGCAAGCCGCTCTGCTGCCTGGGTCAGGGTTAGAGCAGTCGTCATCAGATATTTCCTTTGAACGTGCGGAATGCCGCGTTGTCGCCGTCGTTTAGAAAGCGCTTCAGATACTTCCGATCGCGCTGCTTCATCGGCTCCGCGAGCTTGTCAAAGAACATATTGAGCGGCAGGCGTGCCACCACCTTGCCGTCACCAAAGCGCTGCCCGAGGGAGTTGTTGAAATCCTCGCTGTTTGCCGCGAGCAGATCGTCAACCGGCGTCTCGGTCTTCACCACCCACGCGTTGCCGATGTCCATGAAGTACGTCACGGTACCGTCTTCATCGCGCGACAGGACTTTCCAGTCTTCCATTGATCCTCGCTCCAGAGAGTAGGAGCGGCCCCGTAGGGCCGCCCCGCGTCGCTATTACTGGTCCGCCATCGTCGGCACGGTCGCGGAAGCGACATGGCCGAGCACGTTCCAGCGCGTGCCATCGGCACATTCAAAGCGAATGCGCGTTCCAACGTCCGGCGTCACCACGGTGAGCTTGGAGTTGGAGTTGCCGTCGCTGCGGACCGGAACGAGCTCGTCAGCGCCCGTGCCGCTGTCCGTGTCGAGATGGATGACACCGCCCTTGAAGTAGTTGGTGTCAGAGCCGGACGTGATGATCCAGTTCTGCGCATCAGCCGCGGCGCCAGTGTACGCGAACTCAAACCACAAGCCCGTGGCCGGCGTCGGCAGCGAAATGGTGCAGGTTGCCGTCAAGTCGGGGATGTAATGGATCAGCCCCGAATTGTCCGGATCGACGGTATAGGTGGAAGCGTCAGCAACCGTGATAGGAAAGTGAGTAACAGGCATGTTCGTTCGTCCCTCTTAGGTGCTGGCCGTCAGGCCGTAGGTGTCGGCAATGACGGTGCAAGCCTGCTCGTTCTTCATGACCAAGCAGAACTCCGTCACGACGGCGCGCTTTTCGGCGTCGCCAGTCTTCGCAAGCTTCTCCGTCTGCATTGCACGGAAGACGCCGCGAGCGACAAAATCCGGGTCAATAACCAGCACGTTGCGAGAGGCCGACGCGTTGAGCATCACGCGGTTGGGCACCACGGCGAGCTCACCGAAATCCGACAGATACATATCTGCCGCCGCGACGATGGTTGCCTGCTTCTTGGGATTGGAAGCCGTGCGCTGCTGCGAGACGTTGGCGTCCGACATGAAGGTCGAAAACACCCGCTTGTTGTACGGGGAGACCATCACCGTGGTGGGATTGCCGCCCGCGTTGTAGCAAGTCGAAATAGCGGTATCGAGCATGGTCTTGGTGAACGCACGCTGGGTGCCGTTGGTGGCAGCGGACACAAGGCCCGTGCCCGAATTGAAGCCGCCGGACGAGCCGCCAGAGCCGCGCAGGCCGTTGGTGGACGTCGCCGAGCTGATCCAGGCCGGGAAGCCGGCGGAGACGCGGCCCGTGGTCGAGCTGCCGGCCGACGACGCGGTGTTAGAGACCAACGAAAGCTCAACGTCCTTCTTGATCTCAGCGCCCATCTTCGCGAGCTGGTAGCCCAATTCCGACTTGCGGCCGGCCTTGTCTGCCTTCTCCTGGGAAGCGGAGACGATCAGGGTGTCGCTCGCGATCTGGGTGAAGTTCTGCACGCGAACAGTCGGGGTTTTGGTCTGGAAAGAGTAGTCGTCGCCCTCGACCTGGGCATTTGCAGCCGGCGCGCGAAGCGTATCGGTCTGCCAGTCATGACGAGTTGCGGAGACCGGGACAGAGCCGATCATGGACACCAAGGGGGTGTCCTTCGGCGAGATGTTGTAGACAACATCCTCCAGGTCTTCGCGGTTGCCTACACGATCGTAGGTCTGCAACGTTCCGGAAACGACAGTCATTGTCAGTCTTTCATGCGTTGGGCGAGGATCGCTGCTGCGTCATCCAATCGCCCACTGTTTGCGAATTGCTCGAATTTCGTTCGTGCGGCGCGGTCGGATCTCGCGACCCGGTCCATGCGCTTGTTGCTCGACAGCATCGGCACGCCTGCAACCTTTTCCTTGACCTTGGGCACCGACTTGAGTGCCCGTTGGAAACGGCTTAGGTCACGAACGATCCGGAAATTCCGCCAATCGTTGAGCATGGTGTTCAGCTCCTCAATCGAGCAGCCGTATTCCGCCATGGTGTCGATGGCTTCTTCCTGAAATCGCCGGGCTTCCTTCGGGTTCGCCAGCTCAGGCATATGCTCGAGCAGCTTGTCTTGCTGCTGTTGCCTCGCCATCAACTGCCGATGCACCAAATCGCGCCCTTCGGCTTCGCGTGCTGCCTGTGCAGCCTCGAACTCATTCCGAGCGGTTTGTTGAGCATGGGCGATAAGGCCCATCTTAAATTCGTAATCCGCCTGCTGTTCTTTCCATGACTGGGGGTCAACATCGATCAGGCTAGGGTCCGGCTGTTGAGGCAGTAGGACGGCGGCAACCACGTCTAGCGTTTGGCGCATCTCTGCGACCAGGCCCGCATGGCGTTCGACTTGAGCGCGAAGTTCCTCAAAGCGAGCTCGCTCTTCAGCGAGGGCCTGGGTTTTCGCGGTAAATGTTTTGCGGCTGATGTAGCCGCGCTTCAATTCTCGCAATGAAAGCTCGGCGCCATCCTTGAGCTCGACCTTTGTGTCATCGCTCAGTGCAGGCGGGTCGGCTTCCTTCTCCTCAACGGCTGGCGTGCGGCGTTCGGCCGGGACAGCATCGTCATGGAAATCAGACGACAAGACTTCCGCCGCGGTTGCGACGGTCAACTCGGTAGATTGGGCATTGACGGGCGCATCAGCGCGGGCGTCGGCTTCCATTTACCTATCCTCTAACGGTCCAAAAGGACAGCAAGGGGGAGACACCCACCCTTGCCGCCAAGTCTTGGACCTTGACCTCGGGGAGGAGACCCCACGTCAAGCTCTGAAAATCTAAACAACCCACGCCACATCCGGAGCGCTGTACGAGCTACGCTCCCTCCCTGCTAAAGCTAACCGCGTCGCAATGCGCAGCGCGGTTTCGCCCGGCTGCAACACATACGAAGTCCTTTCGCCTTCAAGCGGCATCCCCTTGCGATCGGTCAGCCTGACCGTCGTTCCGTCGAACGTGTAATGAACCTCACTCACGGCGCCAGGATCTCCGCTTTCCTCATTCGGGGCGCGCGTTTGCACCAACGTGGAACAGCGGAGTGCCCGCGGCTTGCGGGGCTTTGGCTGCTTGCTCGCGCTGTGTGCCTTGAGTTTCGCGGTCCAGCTCATCGGATCAGATGATCCTCAGAAGCTTGTTCAGAATGATCGTAGGCTGAACCGTCCTGATCGGCGTGCTGGTGCCTCCCTGCGGGGTGCCTGTGAACGTTGGATTCGTGAATACCGTATTTACGGTGTTAGGATATCCAGCGCCAGCGATACCATTGACGGTGACGGAGCCGCCGTTCGTCATGTTGTTGTTCTGGTAACTAAAGCTTGCCGCACCACCGCTATTGGTGCCAGATGGCGTGTAGGGCGGCAAATTCCCCGTGACCAGAGTATTGCTTTCGTTGCTCTGGCCAACGCCTCCCAGCGTCGTCGCGCCCGTACCGAAATAGGTTGATGTCAGGCGACCCGCGGCAGAGCCGCCCATGTCATCCTTGCCAGCGATGACGCGACCGCGGAGATCTGGGACGTTGAACGTCGTGCTGCCGTCTCCGCTGCCGTAGGTCGTGCCGACCATCGCAAAGTACGTGCTGTAGGTCGTGCGGCTGATCGCCTGCCCATAGGGCAACACAAAGCTCGAGTTGGGCGAGCTTGAGCCGGTGAAGTCGATCATGGCGCCAATCGGCACCGAATAGGGGCTGCCAAAGAAGCTCTGAAGGTAAAACACTGCGTCGCTTGAATTGTAGAGCGCAACGTAAGGGCTGCCCTGCACGAGAACGCCGGCCGGCAATTCAACTGATGGGGCAGAGCGCAACGGCTTTGCGCCCAAACCGTCCACGTTCAGAGTTACCGTGGCGCCGTTCGTCGTGTGGGGCGAGAAGGCGACCAAGTTCCCGTTGAGGCGGGCCAGGGTGTCAAAGCTCTGATATGTGCTTAAGGTGAAAGCCGTGCTGCTACCGCCCGTGACCGTCGCGCCTGCAATGTCATCGGCCCATTTCTTAACCGAGGCCATCTCAGCCCGCGCGCTGTCGTTCACGCTGCTGGGCGCCATTCCCTCAGCCCACCCAACACTCGTATCGGCGCTAGCATTTAGCGCCGCCGTCTGGCTCCACCATGCAACGCCGGTCATGCGTGCTCCTGACACTTGGCGATGACGGGATAGGTCCGGACCACGATGCCGCGAGCGGAGTCCAGGCGAAGCGGCAGAGGCTTCATCCGCCAGTGCTTGGCAGGGTCAAAGGGCTCGGTGTCCTCGTTCTCGATCGGAAGCCACTCGCCGCCGTCCGGATCTTTGGCGGGCTTGAAGCTGGTCAGGATCAGCTCGCCATCGCGAACCAGGCACCATTGCTGCTCGCCGATGGGAAAGCCCTCAGAGGCCAGCGCAGCGTCGGTGATCGATCGGAGGTAGGCGGAGATGGTCAGGCCCTTGCGCTCGGCAGCGGCCTTCAGAAGCTCTTCGCGGGCATATCTAAATTCAGGCATGGTTACCTCGGCCCGCGACCACGGGTCAGCATGTAGAGGGGGACAGCGGGCACCTTCTCCCCAACGACGCGGGCAACCTCGCCGGCATCGGTTTGCGGCTGATAGGGCGCCCCGAGAACGGCTTGCGCCTTGTCGGCAAGCTGCGGCGATGTCGGCAGAACCGACGATTGCCGGGCGTAGATCTCGCGCATCAGCTCGGGCGAGGGACCTTGGTAGCCAAGGCGCTGCTCCAGCGGACGGATATAGGCGTCGTGAGCGTCGGCAATCAGTTGGCGAACGTCGCCAGGCGTACCGAGCAGCATGCTCGTCCCCTTGACCAAGCCGCTACCGAATGAGCGGGCAATGTCGGGAAAGTCCCAGCCCGAGCGATCGGGGAGCGCGGCAGGCGGTTTCGCCGCCTCGTCCTTGCCGGTCATGTAGTCGAGAAGTCCCGCCATCAGCGGCGTGTGCTCCGTTCAAATCCGTCACCGCGAATGTAGGTCAGTCGCCCGACACTCGCCACGGATTTTGTACGTAGGATTGTACGCTGATAGACGCTGCTGGAATTTATCTTTAGTTTTCGGCTTCAGATCACACCATCAGGCAGAAGACGTTTCCGCCGGAAGACCGCGAGAGAGGGAAGGGCGGTTGGGTTAGCTAAACCGTGACAGCGTGACGTGACGTGACATTCCGTGACTTTGTCACATGCGGATCGCGTGACGTGACGTGACACACGCCTATATAGGCGTGTCACAGTCACGGCCTGTCACAGCCTCGCGCGCGCGTAGTTGTTTCGTTTGATGCAGCCTCGCGGCCATATTGATCAATCCCCCAACTTGAGAGCTTGACCGGGCGGCGTGATCTTCCAACCCCGTTGCTGCATCAGCTCCAGCGCAGCCCGTACCTGCATGTCCGATAGCAGGCACATTGGTGTGTGATGCTGGAGCATTCTGGCGAGCTCGCCCATCTTGGATTCGCTCAACATCACCACGGCAGCTTGGCTTCCCACGAGACCGTCAGGTTTGACGGCTGGCTGAGCTCATCACGCTGTCCCAGGTAATGCCGGCGCAAGGCAGCCTCGATGATCCCGAACACGGCTTCCGGCATCTCGTCTGAAGGCGCGATCTGCTCGATCAGGTCGGACACTCGAGTTATGCGAGCCCATGCCTCTGGCGTGAGGTCGGCTGGGGGCTGGGCAGGCTGATAAGTGAGTTGTGGCGGCTCTGACGGTTCCTGCCTTTCGGCGTGCTTGCGCCCTCGGTCTGCGCTCCTCGTCCTGCCGTCCACCTCTCGCATCAGGTCGGCCACCGAGGCGTCGGCGCCGTCCTCGAGGTCGTACCCGAGCCGGACACTCTTGGCGCCCTTGGCGCGAGCCTCCTGGGCGGCCTTCTCAACCGCGGCGTCATGCTCTGGCGTTCCCTGGGGGATCAGCGTGCCGTCTTCCCTGAGCATCGGATGGACGATCACCCGCACCGGGTCTTTCCATTGGATGGTGTCACCAGCGCGCGGGACACCAGTGATCACGGATATCTTGTTGACCGCTTCGCCTTCCTCGACGTTCTGGCCCAGCAACTCCATCTTGTCGCCGTAGCGCTTCGGAAAGAGCCGGCTGGCGGTCCATTTCAGGCTGTCCACCTTGAGCCGATCGCGCTGCACCTTGGCGTGGTTGGCTACGGCCGATGTCTTGCCGTCCTTGCCCTGGTCGAGAATGACGTCGCCGCTCTCGTCGAAGGCAATGCTCAGGATCTGCTCGGCGTAGAAGTCCATCAGGGCCTCACGGGCCTCGGCAAACCGCTTCCGAAACTCGGGGTTCGATGCCAGCCACCGATAGACCGTGACGCGGCCGGGCATTCCCTCGTCAGCGCAGATCTTCAGGAGGCCTTGGCCGTTCACCATGCGATCGCAGATCGCGTCAACGATCTCTGGGCTGTATTCTGAGGGTCTAGCCATTGTTCACGATCCAAATAAGCTCTGTGCCATTCACCATCGCGCCGCCGATCAGGCCTGCGTCGCGTGCTGTGGTCAGTCCTCGTTTCCACGCCTGCCGCTCTGCCGCGGCTCTGTTGCCAACACCGCTGCTGACATAGCGTTGGCCGTGTATCGTGCGAGCGGTGCCAACGGAGGCTACCCTTACAACGGGGCCATCGCCGCCAACCTGATGGGTTTGCGAAGCCTCCAAAATTGCCGCCTCGATGCAGTCCTTAACCAGCCGCAACCCCTTGGGCCACGTTGCCCGCTTTCGACTGCGGCTCGAGTTGTCGTCGGATACTCCCTCGACCACCAAACTCGACTTGAAATCGGGCAAATCTACCTTGGCAAAGGTGATTTCGCGCGACCATCCGTCGTCGCCTTCCTTCTGTTTTACGCACGTGATCTTGCCGGACTTGAGCGGGCCTTCGCCCTCGCGGGATATGGCGAACATGAAGTCCGAGCTGTTCTGAAAGAACATCGAGCCGTTGGCATCGCCGGACTTGTTCTCATGATGCACGCCTACAGCCGTCCCGCCAGTGATCTCGCCGACTTGCTGGAGCCTTTCCATAAACAGAGTAATGGGGGCTTCCTTCGCCATGTCGGCGCCGGGCAGGACGCGCCCGACCGTGTCGACCAGGACGAAACGAAAGGGCTGCCCGAGAGCCTTGATTGCTTCCTTGAGGGCCGGGAAGGCCGCATCATCCAGGAACGAGATTGACGACCGCATAAAGCGGAGGTTGGTCGGCTGCTCAGTGATGCCGTGATACTGCATGAAGGCGTTGACGCGCTTCACAAAGCCCGCGTGCCCCTCTCTTGCGATGATCAGAACATCGCTCGGCACTCCCGGAAGCTTCGCGCCGTGCCAGTCCGGCCGACCGAACGCGAGATGCAAGCACCAATCGAAGCCGAGGAAGGATTTCCCGGTGCCCCATCGGCCATAGAGCAGACCAACGCTCCGTTCCGGTATCCATCCATCCATCAGATATTCAGCAGGCGGGAGTGATTGCAGGTCGGAGAAGGTTTCGAACTTGAAGCGCGATGCCGGGGCCTCCTCGGTCGGAGCGCGGCGAAGCAAGTCCGCGAGTTCGTCCACGGTGCCTCCGGCCTCGATCCAATCCGACACGTCGCCCTTGTCCGGCAGGCCAGGCAGCCGCACCACGCGGATTGACTTCGCTACCGGCTGCAAGGTCTCGACAACATGGGCGGCGTGCTTCTCGCCAGGCTCGTCATTGTCTGGCAGCACGTAGACGTTTCGATCCTTGAACCACTCGGCAAGCTCTGGCGTGAACTTCGTTCCTTTCCCGGTATCCGCTCCCTCGGAATTTGTGGTCGCGATGAAGCCGAGCGCAGCGAGATTATCCGCGTCCTTCTCGCCCTCGACTACCATCACGTCCATCACGCCATCGCGTGCCGCCGCAATCATCTCAGGCAGGCGATAAGGGATCTTCGCCCCCTTTGGGGCGCCGTTCACCCATGTGCTGCCGTTCCAGTGGGACTGGAAAAAGCCGGGGCGCTTGACGCGAAGATAGGGCGTGCCGTCCGCGAGCTTGTAGATGTATTCCGCGGGCGCGCTGCCGGCCTTGGCGATCGGCTTAGCGGTAGTGTTTAACTGTTGAACACTAGCCGCAGCTTTTGCTTCAGATTGAACCGAAACCCTTCGCGTCATGCGGGACAGGGGGGTGCTCGCGCTGCTACCGGACTTTTGCGGTTCCCAACGCGCCAAGCCGCCAACTTGCCGGACGTGATCCTTACAAGCGAGCGGATCGTCGCCTGCGAAGCTGTGCACAACAAATCCATCCGGCGCGCTGTCGCTCAGTCGGATGGACAGAGATCGATCCTTAGGGCCGTGGTTCGGGCCGGGCGCCAAGATTTGGTTGCCGCTGATCTCGCCACCGAGTGCAGCCGCGAGCTGTTGAAGCGAAATATTCATGCAGCGCCTCCGTGATCGGGGTACGCACGTGACGCGTTGCGGCCGGCCATATTGCGCTCAACGTTGCCCGCAGCTCGACTGAGTAGATCCGCCATGGCCTCCAATTCATGAGTGCGCCAGTGAACCTGCGTAGCTGCGTCGCCAATCGCGCGGAGCTGCCCTATGATTGCCAGGGCAAGGGGGTTCATTGCTCGTTTCAACGTGCGGGCCTCCACATCACGCGGCGCCGCTTCCGTTCGACTACGGGCACGATGGGCTTGCCAAATACGACCGCGGCGAGCTGGTACGCGAACGCGCGCTCCGCCATCGGATCAGCTTGAATTGGGGGGAGGGAGGCGATATTATCCGAATAGATCGAAGCGCCAGCCAGATCAGATTTCGGAGCCCCGCACGCCGCCAGCGTTGCGGGGTTTTCCATGGGAGGCTGCATTAGGCGACGGCCTCCGCCGGCTTCCACTCGCCGCGCTGGTACGCCTCGATGTCATCCTCGAACCACACGCGGGTGTGCCCGCCAGGGTCGAGCTTTTGCCCACATGGAAACTTGTTGTCCTTGATCTTCGCGTAGAGGGTGGATCGGCTCCAGCCCGTGCACTCCAGAACCTTCGGCATCCGAAGGACTTTCCGCGCTGCCATCTTGTGATCTCCTATCCATTGTCCGGTTGAAGTTGATTGGACGTGGATGAAAATCGCAGGATCAGGGAAGCGTCGCTATTTGTTGCGTGTCGGAGTTTTGTCGGAGTTTATTTAGCCACCAGTCCCAACACCCGATCGCGGGCCTTGCAGCACGTTTCGCGGCTGGCGTTGAACCGGGTTCTCATTTCCTCCTGTCCCATGCTCCTCAAATCACCGTGCGCGGCGTTATAGGCGGCCATTGCCTCCTCTACTGCCCCCACCTTGTTTGTCTTGGGGCCGCGCCGCTTGCCTAGCGGTTGCTCCACCTGCTTTGCCGGCCACAGCGTCAGGACGTCTGCCCGGTTGACGCGGATTGCGGTGAAGGTTGTTCCGGCTGCGTCTGTTGCCCGGTGCTCTAGGCTGGGCTCGCCGTTGGCTCGGTAGGCCTGCTTCTCTTCCCAGCCAAAGGTAATCGTCGCGTCCTGCCATTGCAGCTTCGTCAACTCCGCGCGCTGGCCGTGGTGGAGTCCGGTCGCCGCTATGCTACCGCTCTCAAGGGCGCTCCTAAGCGTAGTTTCAGCGTGGCGGAAGGCGCGATTGGGCGCCAGATCTTCATCTGCGAACCAGGCCGCTTCAAGGCCCTCCCGCCAGAGATCGGAGGCACCCTTGATCTCGCGGCATGCGATCCATGCCATGGCCATACCGAGCGACCATGTCGGCATCTGCATCGGATCTTGATCGATGCGCTTCCCGTCCATCACGCGCGCTCCCGGACTTGATTGATCTGCACCACGTTGTTGCCGGCCGGCGCCTTACGGTCGCAATAGTCGGCCCAATCCTGCATCAGTCGAGCGCGCTTCTCCCGCATGTCGCCGCGACGATAGGCGGCCTGCACCTTGTCGGAGATAATATGCGCCATCGCCATTTCAGTCAGCTCGTTGGCGTAGGCCGTCTGCTCAGAAGCCCAATCCTTGAAGGTGGAGCGGAAGCCGTGAACGGTCACGTCAACGTCCATTTCCTTGAGGGTTTCAGCCATCGCCATGTTGCTCAAGCCGGTGCCTTCCTTGGCGCCTGGGAAGATGAAATCGCCCTCGCGGGGCAGATCCGCCAGGATTGCCAGCGAGCGGTCGGATAGCGGGATGACATGATCAGGCCGGCGCTTGCCTTTCTTGCCCTTCATCAGCTCGCCCGGAATGGTCCACGTCTTTTCGTTGACGTCTATCTGCGACCACTTTGCGCCGATCGTGTTCGCCGTGCGGGTGACGTTGAGGATCGTAAACTCAAGGGCACGGGCGCTGATGCCATCCCGCTTGCGGAGCTTCGTCATGAAAGCCGGTAGCTGCTTGTAGGGCAGGGCGGCGAAGTGCTCGACAGGCGCAACCTGAGACTTGCGTGGCAAGAGCTGGTCCAGGTGGCCGATCCACCGAGCCGGGTTCTCGCCGTCCCTGAGGCCCATGGCCTTGGCCCGGTCCAGTACCTTCTCTACTCGGCCGCGGACGCGGCTGGCGGTCTCGGTCTTGGTCGTCCAGATCGGCTCAAGGATCTTTAGGACGTGATTGCGGTCGACCAGCGCCACCGGCAGGTTGCCGATGCTGGGATAGGCGTAGGTCTCGAGCGTGGCTTCCCATTGTGCGGCGTGCTTGACGCTCTTCCAGCCGGCCTGGTTCGCCTTGATGTAGGCTTCGGCGCACTGACGGAAAGTGGTCGCCTGTGCCTTCTGGATTTCGTGCTCAGCCACCAAGGCGAGCTTGCGGGCCTTGCGCTCCTCGATAGGGTCGCGCCCTTCCACAACGATCAGGCGCTGCGCCTGCGCCAGCTTCCGTGCATCCTTGAGGCTGACCTGATCGACGTCACCGAGGCCCATCTTGCGAGCCCGGCCGCGGATCATGAAGCGGAAGATCCAGCTCTTGGTCGGCTGCTCGCCCTCAGTGTACGACGGACTGACCTGCAAATAGAGGCCGTTCCCGTCGCCGTAGAGACCGGGCGGAATATCGGTCTTCTTAACCCATTTGTCCGAAAGCTGGTTGACCGCGCGCCCCATACCGTTCTCCTACGTATTAAGCTACGTACAAAACAGACTTGGAACCTATCGGACAATTTCGGACGTGTCCAGACCGTAGAAGCGTGATAACCTCTATTTTTATAGCGTTTTCTAAGACTCTACTGGACAGATCAGGACTGGCAAAATGATCCCACCCCTTCCGCCATAAGTTCCCTTCATGGGGTGGCACGCTCCTTGCCAATCGGACTTGCCCGAGCATGGAGGCGTGCACCGATGGCACAGCGAGTTCGTATCTTAAAGCAATCCAAGGCCAGTTTGACACATATTGCCCGCGAGCTGGCGAGATTGTTGGACGCGATCGAGGAGCTCGAGGAGCTGAGAGAAAGGGTTCGGCTCGCAGAAGCCGCTCGCGTGTTGCACTAGCTTGCGCTGGAAAGGCCTCCATCTCCCTTCTTGGGGGGCTCGGCGCGTCAGTCGTTTCGCCCCGTCTCCTCGGACATGCGACTGAAACTCAGTCGTCAGCTCCTCGTATCACCACCCTTGATCGCGTCCCACGCCGCCTTGTTGGCCTGATCGAACGCCTTGCGGGATTCGGCGAGTGCGGCGCTCATCACCGACCAGGACTCGCTGCCGGCTTGCTTCAGCTTTTGCAGGCGTGCTTCGGCTTCGGAGGCGTCGGACTTCATCTGCTTGAGTGCTGCGTCGATGTCCACGGTGCGGGCAGCAGTGACCTTGCCTGCGGCCTCGCGGAGTTTCTCTGCGGCTTCGCCCCAGGCCTTGGCCTGTGCAGCCGCAAGATCCCTGAACGTGGCCTGCTGCTGCTCGAGCTGTTTGCCGGCGCTTTCGAAGTAGGTCTTCATCTGGGCTTCGAATCCGTTCCATTGCCGCTCCAGCTCGGCCCTGGCTTCCGCCCACGCCGCTTCACCGGCCTGCGCCTTGGCCTTGAGTAGCGCCTGAAACTCGTCGCGGCGCTGCGTCAGATCGGACAGGAGCTGATCGGTCTTCACCTTGGACTCAGCCTTGGCCTGGCCGGCCTTGACCTCGAACGAGGCCAATGCGGCATCCATCTCGTCGATCCGCTCCTTGGCCCAGTTGAGATAGAAATGCATACTGCTCTGCTGTGACATGGCCGTCTCCGTTGATCTGCCGAGGTCAGATTTCCAGAGGTTCGGCTTGCCTGTGTTGACCTGTCTCAATGACACCGTGGACGAAAGCGCAGCGCGCTCGAGCCAAGGGACGCACGGACTTGCGTCAGGAACGCTATCGAATGTGAGAGATTAGCCCGACAACAAGCTTCACAGCGGGCAACGCATGTTCTTCTTTTTCTCGAACCGGCTGGGATGTCTCGGCTCGCTGCTGATCTCCGGCCTGGTCACGGTGGCGCTGCTCTTCCTGTTTGGACTCATTCGGTTCTGATCATCAGCGCCTGGGATCCAACCGTCATCCTCTTGCGTGCTCCCTCAGGAACTTGGCCTCGGCTCGCCTGTTGTTCGCAGTCTCGAGCACACGGAGAGCAGCCTTGGAAAGCACCATCATTGGAGAATTCGACACGCGCCGCGGCGCCGAGCTTGCGGTTGAGCATGTCGTGCAGGAATGCGGCGTGCCGCGAGGCGACGTCTTCGTCCAGCCTGCCGGCGCTGCGAACACCGTGGGAACACGCGCGGCAGGTCCTGACGTCAAGACAGCGCCCACACCGGAGGGGCGGCAGAAGCTGGAAGGCCTGATCGAGGTTTCCGTCGATTTTCACGGCGATGCCCCTGAGAAAATTGTCGATGTGTTGAGGAGCGCCGGCGCGAAGTTTGTCCGCACCAAATGACGACTTGTGCGACGGGCCCAGAGGGCGCGGGACATTCGGCATTCGCATCGAACCGCAGCCGTTGACCGCGTGGAACCCCTTGAGCCTCCAGGCGTTTAGACGCAAACGCGAATTGCGAGGTTCACCTGCTTCAGAGCGCATCGACACTCACTCCCGGCGACACCGTCTGGCGGCGGTGCAGGGCGCGGCGCGTGGCGGTTCTGAACGATGCCGCCGCCTATTTCGCAGCCCTGCGGGAGGCCCTGCTGGAGGCGCAGGATCTCGTCTACATCATCGGATGGGACATCCATAGCAGGACACGCCTGGTCGGAGCCTCCGGACGTGCGGATGATGGCCTGCCTGAGGAGCTGGGTCCCTTCCTGCGCGCCCTGGTGCAGCGCAGGCCCGCCTTGCGCATCAACATTCTCGTCTGGGACTTCGTCTCGTTTTACGCTTCCGAGAGAGAGTGGAATTCCGCGGCGAAATTTACCGCCGACACCGATGGCCGCGTCCGGTTTCATCTGGACGCCACGCTTCCGTTCGGTTCGGCGCAACACCAGAAGATCGTCTGTGTCGACGGTTCATTGGCGTTCGTCGGCGGCCTCGATCTGACGATCAGGCGCTGGGACACGAGTGACCACCGCGCCGACAATGCCATGCGCTGCGACCCTCAGCGCAAGCCGTATCCGCCGTTTCACGATGTTCAGTGCTTGGTCGACGGCGATGCTGCGGAGCAGCTGTTCGCCCTCGCGGAGCAACGCTGGCGTGCGGCAGGCCAACAGTCCGATGAATGGTGCGCACCGAGGAACGGTCGCTGGCCGGCGAACGTGCCTGTGGAGGCCGAGCACGTGCCGGTCGGGATCGCCAGGACCGAGGTGGTCTGTCCTGCAGGCTCGACCATCAAGGAGGTCGAACGCTCCTTCATTGCGGCGATCCGGTCGGCAACGAGCTTCGTGTACATCGAAAATCAATTCACCAGCGCGACCCGGATGGCGCACGAATTGGCGGGGCAGATGTGCCGCGTGCCGTCGCTTCGGGTTCTGGTGGTCGCTCCGAAACTGCATTCCTCGTGGTTTGAGTCCCAGGCCATGCAGAACGGCCGTGGCGCCTTCATCAACTGCTTCAGCGCGGCTGGCGTGGCCGATCGCATCCGCTTCGTCCATCCGGTCTCCCGCAGCGGCAATAAGGAAGCCGCCGTGATGGTGCACAGCAAGCTCATGGTGGTCGACGACCGGATCTTGCGGATCGGCTCCGCCAATCTGAACAATCGTTCCATGGGCGCCGACAGCGAATGCGACCTCATCTTTGAAGCTGAATCCGAGCAGCATCGGGATTTCATCGCCTCCGTCCGCCGTCGTCTCATCGCTCATTTCTGCGGTCTCGACGAGCAGGCCATCGCAAGAAACGAGCATCGGCTCTTCGCTCTGCTAGACGACGTCTCCACATCTCATGGCGCCAAGACGTTGCGGAAAGTCCAGTCTTCGGTTCTAACCAGCACGCTGGCCAGCTTGGTTCAGCCTGTGGCGGACCCTGAGCTGCCACTTCATCTGGAGCGCACGGCATCTCGCATGTGGACGACGAAAACCATCATCGGGATCGTTGCGATAGCCGTGGCTCTTTTTGGGCTGGCGCTGGCCTGGTCTTACACGTCCTTGAGCGATCTCGCCGATGCAGGTCATCTTTCGGCGCTTCTGTCTGCCTATTCGCAGTCCATCTGGGGGCCGTCATTGGCGATCGCAGCCTTCGTCCTTGGCGGGCTCGTCGTCTTTCCGGTTCTCGTGCTCATTGCGGCAACGGCCGCCGCACTCGGGCCGTGGCTGGGGTTCGCGACCGCCATGGCGGGCGTCCTGCTCAGCGCCTTGATCCTGTTTGCGATCGGTCGCTTCGTCGGCCGGGAACGGCTTCAGCGTCTGCTGGGCCGACGTGCCGCACGCATCCAGGAACGCGTGGTCGGGAAGGGGATCCTGGCGGTTGTCGTCATCCGGATGCTTCCCATAGCACCGTTCTCACTGGTAAACGTCGTGGCAGGCGCAAGCACGCTGCCTCTTCGTGACTTCATGGTTGGAACTCTGCTGGGCAGCACGCCCGGAATCCTGGCCATGGCGGTTCTCGGCTCGCAGATTGCAGAGCTCGCCAGAAATGCGTCCTGGAGCAACATAGTGCTTCTGATACTGGCATTCCTCGGCTGGCTCGGGGTCTGCGTCGGCGCGCAATTCGTGACGACATGGCTCGCCGGGAGGCGCTGATGGTGCCCGTGCGCTTCATGACGTGGAATGTGCACGGCACGTTCAATCTCAATCCGAAATTCGATCTGGAGGGTGTTTGCTCCATCCTGCGCAAATGGGCCCCCGATGTCGTCGCACTGCAGGAGGTCGACTCGCGGTCGCGATCCGACGACCCCTTTGGGAAGTTGGCAAGCGTGATCGGTGATCACCGCGTGCACGCCAAGTCGATCGTCACCGAGGATGGTGACTATGGCCAGATGCTGCTGAGCCGCTTTCCGTTCTGCAGCGTGCCCGAGATCGTGGACGTCTCCTATCGAGAGCGGGAGCCTCGCCGGGCGATCGCCACGGACTTGCTGACCCCTGCCGGCGACGTGCGCGTAGTGGCCACGCATCTCGGCTTGAGTATCCATGAGCGCTATGCCCAGGCGCGGTCCCTGGTGAGCCTGGTGCGACCGGCGAGAACCGTGGTTCTCGGTGATTTCAATGACTGGTTCTGGGTCCGATCCGTGCGGCGCGTGCTCGCGCAGGTCTGTCCGAACCGGTCGCGGTTGCGAACCTTCCCGTCACGCTTGCCCTTGATGCGGCTCGACCGGATCTATGCAACCCGTGACAGCCGGATCGGGAAAGTTTGGACCGACGAAGCGGCGAGGGCCTATTCCGACCATCTGCCCGTGATTGCAGACATCGAGATCGCCGCGGGCAGCTGATCTGCTCGCAGGCCCATGCGGGGGCAGGCGCGATTTGGGCGATTCCGAAGGCAGGGAAGGCCACGGTTTTTGCCCGACGGCGCAGCCGCCTCGCGCTCTTTAGAAAAGGCTTGAAATCAGAAAGACTTGGCTACTGTGCATGGGGTTGTTTTCGTAAGTATCACCTGGACTCCTCTCGGGACCGTGCGGAACTTTTTCCGCATCGCCACGTTATCTCGCCATGACTGAAGACCTTTCCTTCCGACGCAAGCCCCTGACCCCCGAACAGCGCCACGCCCGCGATGCGGCTCGCCGGATCGAGGCAGAGAAGGCCATGCGCGACCACGAAGCGGCGCAGAAGGCGTTCTACGCCAACAAAGAACGGCTGAAGGCCGAGCGACTCGCGCGCGAAGCGGCGGCGGCGAAGGGTTGAGCGAACACGCTCCGTCGCGCCATTTCCAAAAATCGCATCTGCTGGCGGCCTGCATTTGATTGTCGGCCGCCAATGCCGCTTGGGTGTCTGCTTCCCATCGGCAGGCTTGACGGCGCTTCGCTTCCGGGAGGAAGCTTCTGATGATCCAAAACTGACCTGAACCATGGAGACGTTCGCTCCCAGCAAGTCCGATCCTCATCAGCGACGCAGAATGGAGCTGACCATGACCACGTTCGACAAGCGCGAGCAGGGCTTTGAGGCCAAATTCGCCCGGGACGAGGAATTCATGTTCAAGGCCACGGCGCGGTCCAACAAGCTGCTCGGGCTTTGGGCCGCAGGCCACCTCGGGCTCAGTGGCGATGCCGCTGCAGGCTACGCGGCGGCGCTGGTGACGGACCATCTGGAGAGCCGGACGATGGACCATGTGGTCGGCAAGGTGGCGGGCGATCTCGCAGGCAAGGGGATCGCGCGCGAGCAGGTCGCCGCCAGGCTTCAGGAATGTCTCCACCAGGCGCTGGCGCAGCTCGAAGCGGAGCGGCAATGACACCCGCTGCCGCGTTCATTCGGCGCGCTTGCCGCCTTCCGACGGCTGTGCCGTTTCGTGCTACCGTGCCAGCCGCCGAGACGGCGGCGAGCGGGAGGTGGGGCATGTCTCGGAGCAGCTTTGGCAAATGGTCCGGCGTGATCGTATGCGCCGGCGCCATGCTGGTCGCTGCAGGTGGCGCCGAGGTCTCGGCGACGCCGCTGACGCCGTTTCGCTACGAAGCGCAGGCCCAGCGTCATTGCCCGCGCGACAAGGTGGTTTGGCTCGACTTCGGCAAGGGCGTTTATTACCGCAAGGGTCAGAAGCGCTACGGCCAGGGCTTCGACGGCAGCTTCGTCTGCCAGAACGAAGCCCGTGGCAGCTTCTACCGACGCTCGCTGTTGGGCCTGCGCTGAGCGGCGGGTTTCGGCGGCTGGCGGACGCGCCGGCTATTTCGCTGACGGCAGCCTGACCGGCACATGCGGGGAGGTGCTGATAACCCGGGGACTTCCATCCGGATAGGTGCGGTTGCCGCGGATCAGGGATTCCAAGACTAGGAAGAACTTCTCGGCAAGCATCTGCGTCACCCTCGTTGGTGATGGCCTCTTGCAATTGGTCGAGGCGCCGAACGCAATAATTCAATCAACTGAATGGGAGCGGGGACGGCCGCGCCTGCTGCGCCGCAATGGAGAGAACCGTATTGGCCAGGAGGACGTGCGGTTCAGGCAAACGCCAGCGCGACGAGACTCGAGCAGAGCAGCACCAAGCCGCCGGCGGTCAAGGCCAGGAAGCCATCGGATACGAGGTCATGATTACGCATGGGACACCTGCCGCTCTCGTGTTCGATGCGCGAGTGGATCGATCAAGACCGTCCGAACGCGCCGCTTTGAAAGAGGTGATGCTTGCCGTCCGCGCGAGTGCCTTCAGGCCCTCGTGCGGTAACCCTCGAACGCATGGGCCAGGAAGATCCCCGCGCTTACCAGACCCATCAGTGCCGAAACCGTCTCGATCATCGTTAAATTCCAAATCCCGCCCTCGCATCCGAGAGAACGCGGGCGGCCTTGCACAGTCAAAAGAATTTCGGTGAGCGGCGCGACAATGGGGGTGGAGTGAGGATTTGGCGCAACAGACTGTCCGGCACTGGCACAGTGCGGGGGCCATCGCCCCGTAGAACAACGGAAAAATGCGAACGTCTCGTTTACCATCCCGGCGTGATCGCCATGGGCTCCCCATTTCCGCCGCGTTCGGGTTGCGTTATCGTTACCGCGTCCGAGACGGTGGTGGGCCGCCTCGGATGAGATGACCGGACAGCGCTCCCCGTAGCCAAAGCGGGTTGGGTACGCCTCCGGCAAAGTGGTATTTGGGGCGCATGGGGATCCGTCGGTCAGATTCGGTTTTGCGAGCCGCGCGCGGTGTTGCGGCGGTCGCGACCTGCCTTGCGCTCGCCAACTGCGCCTCCTCAAACAAGTTCGCCAGCCGCGTCGACCCGAAATACGGGGTGTCCTCGAGCCCGCGGGTGGTGGCCTTCGGCGATCCGGTCCCGAAGGGTGGCGGCACCTACCGCGTCGGCAAGCCCTATGTCGTGGCGGGCCGGACTTACGTGCCGGAGGAGGACGTCAACTACCGAGCTGAGGGCATGGCCTCCTGGTACGGCGACAGTTTCCACGGCCGCCTGACCGCCAATGGCGAAGTGTTCGACATGACCTCGCTGACCGCGGCGCATCCGACCCTGCCGATGCCGTCTTATGCGCGGGTGACCAACGTCTCGAACGGCAAGTCGCTGATCGTCCGCGTCAATGACCGCGGGCCTTACCACGGCAACCGCCTCATCGATGTCTCGAACAAGGCTGCCGAACTCCTTGAATTCAAAGGGAACGGCGTCGCCAAAGTTCGCGTCGAATATGTCGGCCGGGCTCCGCTCGAAGGCTCCGACGACCGCCAGCTTCTGGCGACCCTGCGCACCGGCGTTCCGGCGCCGTCGCCCTCGATGGTCCGGGTCGCCTCGGCCAAGCCGTTTGTGCCGGAGCTGCCGTCCTCGACCCGCGGTGCCATTCGCGGCGAGGTCCCGATGCCGGAGGGGCGGCCATACAATCTCGGCAGTACCTCGGCCGATATGGCTTCGCTCAATGCTACCTCGGAAATGTCGGCCTCGAGCCGCAGCCGGGGCCGGGCGCTCCAGAACGCCCGCGCAGTGTCCTATGGCGAGGACGGTCGCTACGCCGCCGACAGCGCGGCCGCATCGACCGACGGCGCCGCCGAGGCCCGCAGCATCCTGAGCGGCCGCGGCCTCTACTGAGCCGCGCTCTCCTTCAAGAACGTGACGAGCGCCGCATTCACCTCTTCGGGCCGCTCCTGCTGCACCCAATGGCCGGCGCCCTCGATGATCAGCTTGCGCTTCAGATTGGGCAGCACGCGCTCGAGCTCGTTGACCCGCTTGGCCCCGATCAGGCCGGTGATGACGGCGTCCTTCGAGCCTGCGATGAAGAGGGAAGGCTGGTGAATCTGCGCGTCCTGCCAAGGCGCGGTCAGCTCCCAATTGCGGTCGATGTTGCGATACCAGTTCAGCCCGCCGCGAAAGCCGGACTTGCGGAAGGCCTCGGTGAAATAGGCCAGGTCTGCCTCGCTGAGCCAGCCAGGCAGCGGCTCGTCGGCGCCGGCATGACCGAGAAAGCCCTTGCCCTCCTGCACGAACATGGCGGCGGTGGGATCGGCGAGGCCCCGCCCGCCGAGGACGATGCGCATGGTGCGTGCGACGTCACGCTCGAGCTCGGCCTCGGCGACGCCGGGCGTCTGGAAATACTGCCAGTAGAAATTGGTGACGCCGCCCTGGCGCAGCAGGTCGAGCGGCTTGCCGCGGCCCCGGAACGGCGGCGGCACGCTCAGGCCCGCGACCGCCGTAAAGATGTCCGGCCGGAACAGCGCCGCGTGCCAGGCGACCGGCGCACCCCAATCATGGCCGACCACCATCGCCTTTGTCTCACCGAACGCCTGGACGAGGCCCACCACGTCGCCGACCGTGTCGAAGATCGAGTAGGCGTTCATATCGAGTGGCGCCGCGCTCTGACCATAGCCGCGCATGTCGGGGGCGACGACGTGAAACCCGGCTTCAGCGACTGCCGGGATCTGGTGGCGCCAGGAGTAGGACAGTTCCGGCCAGCCATGGCACAGCACCACAAGCGGTCCCTGTCCGGCTTCGCGGACGAACAGCTCGACCCCGTTGGCCTTGATCATGCGGGTTGAGGGCATTCGCTTTTCCGCCTTGTTTCACGGGTTTGGTCGAAAAACATGAGGCGCCACGATAGGGGCGCGGCGAGAATCGTGCAATCTCGGCGACGAGCGTCCAACCGCGTGTTGTTCGCATCTGTTCCAGCTGTTAGAACGCCTCTCTCAGGGCTTCGCCATGGCACTTCGTCTTCCTTTGCTTCGTCGCAACCGGCTCACCGCCGGAACGCTGGCACGCGGGCTGATCGCGACGGTTTTGGCAGCGGCCATCGGCTGGGGCGGGGCGCTCCTTGCGGCCAACCAGAGCGTCCAGGGCGGCAAGAAAGCGGAAGATGCCGGCTTCGACGGCGATGCCCCGACCGCGATCCTGATCGAAGCCTCCTCGGGCAGCGTGCTGTTCGAGAAGAACGCCGACGAGCTGCGCGCGCCCTCGAGCATGATGAAGCTGATGACCGCGGAGGTCGTCTTCAATGCCATCAAGAAGGGCGACATCAAGCTGAACGACGAGTATCGGATCAGCGAGAATGCCTGGCGCAGAGGCGGGGCCCCCTCGGGCGGCTCTACCATGTTCGCCGCCATCAACAGCAAGGTCTCTGTCGACGATCTCCTGCGCGGCGCGGTCATCCAGAGCGGCAACGACGCCTGCATCGCGCTGGCCGAAGCCATGGCGGGCAATGAGCGGATCTTTGCCGCGGACTTCATGACCAAGCGCGCCCGCGAGCTTGGCATGACCAGGTCGACCTTCGCCAATTCCAGCGGTCTGCCCGATCCCGGCAACAAGATGACGGTGCGCGAGCTCGGCATGCTTGCCCGGCACATCATCCTGGACTTCCCCGAATTCTACAAACTGTTCGGCGAGAAGGAGTTCACCTGGAACAAGATCCGCCAGCAAAACCGCAATCCGCTGCTCAATTCGATGGAAGGCGCTGACGGCCTGAAGACCGGCTACACCAAGGAAGGCGGCTACGGCATGGTCGGCTCCGCCGTGCAGAACGGCACGCGGCTGATCGTCGTCGTCAACGGACTTGACGATCCCGAGGACCGCGCCACGGAAGCCAAGAAGATGCTGGAATGGGGTTTTCGCAATTTCGAGACCCGCACCCTGATCGCAGCCGAGCAGCCGGTCGGCTACGCCAAGGTGTTCGGCGGCGAGAGCCGGTCGGTCAAGCTCATCGCCAAGACCCCTGTGAAGGTGATGGTGCACAAGAACGGCAGCGACAAGCTGATTGCGCGCATCGTCTATAGTGGCCCGGTGCGCGCGCCGATCGAGGCCGGCCAGCGGGTCGGCGTGGTCAGGGTCTGGCGCAGCGGCAACATCGCGGTCGAGACGCCGGTCTACGCCGCGGAGGCGATCGGCACCGGCTCGACCATGCGCCGCGCGATCGACGGCGCCAGCGAGCTCGTGATCGGCATGTTCCGCGCAGGCGCCGAGAAGCTCTGATCATGAGTGAGAGCGCTGCACAGCGGCCGTCCGGACGGGGACGCTTCATCACCTTTGAAGGCGGCGAGGGCACGGGCAAGTCGACCCAGATCAAGAAGCTCGCCGACCGCCTCAAGGCGGCAAAGCTGCGCATCCGCGTGACGCGGGAGCCGGGCGGCTCGCCGGGCGCTGAAATCATGCGTCATCTGGTGCTGTCGGGCATGGGCAAGCTGCTCGGCCCCGAGGCCGAGACGCTGCTGTTTGCCGCCGCGCGCGATGACCATGTCCGCACGGTGATCCAGCCGGCGCTGAGCCAGGGCGTCTGGGTGCTGTGCGACCGCTTCGCGGACTCGACGCGGGCGTATCAGGGCAGCCTCGGCCAGGTGTCTGATGGCCTGATCAACGCGATGCAAAGGGTGACGATCGGCGACCTCAAGCCGGACCTCACCATCATCCTCGATTTGCCGGTCGAGATCGGCCTGCAACGTGCCGCCGCGCGCCGCGGCAGCGGCACGCCCGACAGGTTCGAGGCCGAGAAGCTCAGCTTCCACCAGGGCCTCCGCGAAGCCTATCGCAAGATCGCGGCGGAGGATCCCGCGCGCTGCGTGCTGATCGACGCCAATTCCGATCCGGACACGGTCGCCGCGCGCATCTGGACGGCGCTGCGCGAGCGCCTGCTGCCAACGCCTGCGTCAGTGGTGTCGGTATGAGCCCGCGTCAGGCCGAGCGCGAAACCGCCATACCGCATCCGCGCGAGACGTCGCAGCTGTTCGGCCATCGCGAGGCGGAGGCCGCGCTGCTTGATGCCTATCGCAGCGGACGCATTCCGCATGCCTGGCTGATCGGCGGGCCACAGGGGATCGGCAAGGCGACGCTGGCCTATCGCATGGCGCGCTTCGTGCTCGCCCATGCGCAGCCGCTGGCGCCGGCCGTGCAGCGCGCCGAAAGCCTTGCGATCGATCACGACGACGCCGTGGCGCGGCAGGTGGCGGCCGGCTCGCATGGCGGCCTGCTGACGCTCGAGCGCACCGCCAACGAGCGCGGCGTGATGCGCACCGTGATCACCGTGGACGAGACGCGCGAGACGATCGGTTTTTTCGGCTCGACCGCCGCGGCCGAAGGCTGGCGCGTCTGCATCGTCGACACCGTCGACGAGCTCAATCCGAACGCGGCCAACGCGCTTCTGAAGATTCTCGAGGAGCCGCCGCAGCAATCGCTGTTCCTGCTGGTGAGCCACGCGCCCGCGCGGGTGCTCGCCACGATCCAGTCGCGCTGCCGCAAGCTGCGCCTGCGGCCGCTCGCGACGAACGATGTGGTCGGCGCCGCCGCTTCGGCGGCTGAGCTCGATCCGAACGATGCCGCGCTGCGCGAGGCGGCCGAGGCCTCCGAGGGCAGCGTCGCACGGACGCTGACGTTGCTCGGTGGCGAGGCCCTGAAGCTTCAGCAGCGCACGGCGGCGCTGCTCGCGCGCCTGCCGCAGGTCGATCCGCGCGAATTGCACACGCTCGGCGATTCGCTCGGCACCAGCGACCGCGTGGCGCTTGCGGCCTTCATCGACGGCATCGACCGCTGGATTGCGGAGCGCCTGCATGCGGATGAGGCCAATGCCAACCAGAACCTGCCGCGCCTTGCGCGGCTAGCTGAGGTATGGGAAAAGATCGTCCGCGCCGCGCGCGACACCGAAACCTACAATCTGGAGCGAAAGCCCTTGGTTTTCTCGGTGTTCGGCTGGCTCGCGGACGCAACGCGCTAAAGCATGATCCGGAAAAGTGCGCAGCGATTTTCCGAATGATCATGCGCAAAACAATAACGGAACGCCGAGCCGTTTCCAAAATTCGAGAAGCCGGTAAAGGAATTCGTGGTGGCAACGCGAGCTAAGAAATCCGTCAAACGCAAGAGCGGCAAGAAGGCTGCGAAGAAGGCCGTCAAGAAAGCCGCGAAAAAAGTCAAGGCGCGCGCGGCCAAAGCTGCCAAGAAGGTCAAGAAGACCAAGAAGGCTGCCGTCAAGAAGAGCGTGAAGAAGGGCGCCGCAAAGAAGGCCGCGAAGAAGCAGGTCGTCGCCAAGAAGGCGGTGAAGAAGGCTGCCAAAAAGCCGGCCAAGAAGCCGACTAAGGCTCCGGCGAAGAAGGTCGCGAAAAAGGCGGCTGCGCCTGCCGTGACCGCCGCACCGACTCCCGTCGCGCCTGTGAAGCCAACGGCGCCGAAGTCAAAGGCCCCGCGCGCGCCGAAGCCCGTCGCTTCTCCGCAAGCTGCCGCGCCTGCGGTGGCCGCCCCGCGCGACAACGTCTTCTACATCACCACCGCGATCGCCTATCCCAACGGTAGCCCGCATATCGGTCATGCCTATGAGGCGATCGCGACCGACGCCCTGGCGCGCTTTGCGCGGCTCGATGGCAAGGATGTGTTCTTTTTGACCGGCACCGACGAGCACGGTCAGAAGATGATTCAGACGGCGGCGAGCGAAGGCATGTCCACCGCCGCGCTCGCGACGCGCAATGCCGGCCGCTTCAGAGAGATGGACGAGCGCCTGGACGTGTCGTTCGACCGCTTCATCCGCACCACCGAGGAGCAGCATCACCGCTCCAGCCAGGAGATCTGGCGGCGCATGGAAGCGAATGGCGACATCTACGCCGACACCTATTCGGGCTGGTACTCGGTCCGCGACGAGGCCTATTACGCCGAGGACGAGACCCGTGTGAACGACGATGGCGTGCGCTTGGGGCCGCAGGGCACGCCGGTGGAATGGGTGGAGGAGAAGAGCTATTTCTTCCGCTTGTCGGAGTACCAGGACAAGCTGCTCAAGCTCTATGCGGATCAGCCTGACTTCATCGGGCCGGACTCGCGCAAGAACGAGGTGGTGAGCTTCGTCAAGGGCGGCCTGCGCGATCTTTCGATCTCGCGCACCACGTTCGATTGGGGCGTGAAGGTGCCCGGCGACGAAGAGCACGTGATGTATGTCTGGGTCGATGCGCTGACCAACTATATCACCGGCGTCGGTTTCCCCGATGAGAGCGACAAGAATTGGCGCTATTGGCCGGCCGACGTGCACGTCATCGGCAAGGACATCATCCGCTTCCATGCGGTGTATTGGCCGGCCTTCCTTTTGTCGGCGGGCATCCCGCTGCCGAAGCGGGTCTATGCCCACGGCTTCCTGTTCAACAGGGGCGAGAAGATGTCGAAGTCGGTCGGCAACACTGTCGATCCCTTCAACCTCGCCGACCAGTACGGCGTCGACCAGTTGCGCTACTTCTTCTTGCGCGAGGTGCCGTTCGGCCAGGACGGCAACTACAATCACGAGGCGATCGTCGCCCGCATCAACGCCGATCTCGCCAACGATCTCGGCAATCTCGCGCAGCGCTCGCTGTCGATGATCGCAAAACAGCTCGGCGGCGTGCTGCCCGAGCCCGGCGAGTTCAGCGACAACGACAAGGCGATCCTGGCGATGGCGGACGGCATGATCGCGGCCTCGCGTGAAGCCATGGCGACGCAGCAGATTCATCAATGGCTCAACGCCGTCTGGGCCGTGGTCGCGGAGGCCAACCGCTATTTTGCGGGTGAAGCGCCGTGGGCGCTCGCCAAGACGGATCCGGCCAGGCAGAAGACGGTGCTCTACGTCACCGCCGAAGTCGTGCGTCAGATTGCGATCCTGGCTCAGCCCGCGATGCCGACCGCCTCCGGCAAGCTGCTCGACAGCCTAGGCATCCCCGAAGCCGAGCGCAATTTTGACATGCTCGGCGGCGCCAAGCGCATCGCGCCCGGTTCGACGCTGCCGGCGCCGATGCCGGCGTTCCCGCGCTACGTCGAGCCGGCGGCCTGAAGGCGTTCGCACGATGCTGGTGGACAGTCATTGCCATCTGGATTTTCCCGACTTTGCGGAAGATCTCGACGGGATCGTGTCGCGGGCGCGTGCCGCCGGCATCGCGCGCATGGTCACGATCTCGACGCGGGTACGGCGGCTGCAGGACCTGCTCGCTATCGCCGAACGCTATGACGACGTCTATTGCTCTGTCGGCACCCATCCGCATCATGCGGACGAGGAGGACGGCATCGCGCCGGACGAGCTGGTTGCGTTGACCCGGTATCCCAAGGTCGTCGCGCTCGGCGAGGCCGGGCTCGATTATTTCTACGACAACGGCTCGCCGGAGGCGCAGGCGAGGGGCTTTCGTGCCCACATCGCCGCCGCCCGCGCCACCGGCCTGCCGCTGGTGATCCATACCCGCGAGGCCGACGAGGACTGCGCGCGCATCCTGGAAGAGGAGGCCGCAAAGGGATCGTTTCGCGCGGTGCTCCATTGTTACACGGGCGGGCGCGAGCTGGCACTGAAGGCGGTGTCGCTCGGGCTCTATATCGGCTTCACGGGAATCCTGACCTTCAAGAAATCGGAGGCCTTACGCGCGATCGCAGCCGAACTGCCGCCCGATCGTATCCTGGTCGAAACAGACTCGCCCTATCTTGCGCCCGGCAAGTTTCGGGGCAAACGCAACGAGCCGGCCTACGTGGTCGAGGTCGCAAAGGTGCTCGCCGAGACGCGCGGCGTGTCCCTTGACGAGATCTCGCGCCAGACCAGCGAAAACTTCTTCCGCCTGTTCTCGAAGGTGAAAACTTGAGACTGGGAGCCACATGACGCTGACGCTGACGATCCTGGGCTGCGGCTCCTCCGCCGGCGTGCCGCGCCCGGCGCTCGGCTGGGGCGCCTGTGATCCCAACAATCCCAAGAACCGCCGTCGCCGCTGCTCGCTGCTGGTCGAACGGACGTCCGAGCATGGCACGACACGCATCGTGATCGACACCTCGCCGGACCTGCGCGAACAATTGCTCTCGACCAATGTCGACCACATCGACGCGGTGTTCCTGACGCACGAACATGCCGACCAGACCCACGGCATGGATGATCTGCGCTCGGTCGTCATGCACATGCGCCGGCGCATTCCAACCTATTTCAACCAGTCGACCGCCAAGGACATCCTGTCGCGGTTCTCTTATTGCTTCATCTCGCCCGAGGGCAGCGATTATCCGCCGATCCTGACGCGGCATTCGATCGAGGCGGGAGAAAGCCAGACGATTCTGGGGAAGGGCGGCGCGGTGACAATGACCGCCTTTCTGGTGCAGCACGGCAACATCCCCGCGCTCGGCTACCGCATCGGGGATGCGGCCTACACGCCTGATCTCAATGATATCCCGCGCGAGAGCTGGGAGGCGCTAGAAAATCTCGATCTCTGGATCGTCGACGGCCTGCGTTACACCGGCCATGTCAGCCATTTCAGCATCAACGACGCGCTGTCCTGGATCGAGCGCTTCAAGCCGAAGCGCGCGGTCATCACCAACATGACCGCCGACGTCGATTATGAGGTTATCCGGCAGTCGCTGCCCCCTGGCGTGGTGCCGGCCTATGACGGGCTGCGGCTCGAGACGCACTAAACCCGCGGTGGAAATTCTCCTGCCAGCCGGCATAGACCTTGCTTGCACCGGCCCCATCATGTTGATCTAACGTCTGAAAGACAGGCGTTGGGCAGGGCGATATTCAAACAGGACCGGCAGTCGGATGCTATCGGTCCGTCGAGTCGCCTTGTGTGAGGATGGGGATCGCGTTGGCAGAGGACGATGTAGCGACTCAGGGACCGGTACGACGCGCGCTGGACCTCCTCTATCTCGGCGCGGGCTATGCCGCGGGCGGCTTCCTGGTCGCGATCTTCGCAATCATGATGGTGATGTCGGTCGGGCGCCAGTTTGCGCTCAACATTCCCGCGGGCGATGATTTTGCGTCCTGGTGCATGGCCGCGATGGCGTTCCTCGGCCTCGCTCACACCTTCAAGCGCGGAGAGATGATCCGCGTCGGCCTGCTGCTGGAGCGTTTGCACGGACGGACCAAGCAGATCGCGGAGGTCGTGGCGCTCGGTATTGCCGCTGCCTTCATTCTCTACTTCACCCGTCATGCTGTGCAGATGACCTACGATTCCTGGCGCTTCAACGACGTGGCGCAGGGCGTGGTCGCGCTTCCGCTCTGGATTCCCCAGCTCGGATTCGCCGGCGGCCTCGTGATCCTCTCGATCGCGCTGATCGACGAGATGGTCAACGTCATCGGCGGCAACCGTCCGAGCTACGAGAAGGGCTCGCCCGACGAAACTCCGGAAGAGTTCGTCGAACGCATCTCGCAGGGCGGTGGGGGCTGACCATGGCCAGTCTCGGCATGATCGAGCTGTCGTTCGTCCTGCTCGGCGTCATGATCCTGCTGCTGGGAAGCGGCGTCTGGATCGCGGTCTCGCTCGGGCTGGTCGGCTTCGTGGCGATGGCGCTCACCACCAGCCTGCCGCTCGGCACCGTGCTTGCGACCACCACCTGGAGCGCGAGCTCATCCTGGACACTGGCGGCCCTGCCGTTGTTCATCTGGATGGGAGAGATTCTCTTCCGCACCAAATTGTCGGAGGAAATGTTCCGCGGCCTGTCGCCCTGGGTGCAGTGGCTGCCGGGACGGCTGACACATGTGAACGTGATCGGCTGCGGCATCTTCGCGGCGGTGTCGGGTTCGTCGGCGGCGACCTGCGCGACGATCGGCAAGATCGCGCTGCCGGAGCTCGACAAGCGCGGCTATGACAAGGGCCTGAGCCTCGGATCGCTGGCGGGCTCGGGCACGCTCGGCCTGCTGATCCCGCCGTCGATTCCGATGGTGGTCTATGCCGTCACGGCGAACGTCTCCGTGCTTCAAGTGTTTCTCGGCGGCTTCCTGCCGGGATTGCTCGTGATCGCGCTCTATTCCGGCTACATCATCATCTGGTCGCTGCTCAACCCGACAAAGGTTCCGCCGCGCGATCCGCCGATGCCGCTCCGGCAGAAGCTGCGCGAGTCCGCCAAGCTCGCGCCCTGCCTGCTGCTGATCCTGGCGGTGTTCCTGTCGCTCGTTCTCGGCTTTGCGACGGCGACGGAATGCGCGGCCTGGGGCGTTTCCGGCGCGCTGCTGCTGGCTTGGTGGAGCGGCACGCTCACGCGCAAGAACTTCCTCGAGAGCATCATGAGCGCGACGCGCCTGACCTGCATGATCATGCTGATCCTGGCAGGCGCGGCCTACACCACGGCGGCGATGGCCTATACGGGGATTCCGGCCGCGCTCGCCACCTGGGTCCAGGGCCAGCAGCTCACGCCGAGCATGCTGGCGCTGTATCTGAGCATCATGTACATCATCCTGGGTTGCCTGATCGACGGCATCTCGATGATCGTTCTGACCGCTGTCATCGTGCTGCCCATGGTCAGGCAGGCCGGCCTCGACCTGGTCTGGTTCGGCGTCTATCTGATCATCCACGTCGAAATGGCGCAGATCACGCCGCCGGTGGGGTTCAACCTGTTCGTGCTCCAGAACATGAGCGGCCGCGATACGTTCACGGTCGCGCGGGCGGCCTTCCCGTTCTTCGTGCTATTGCTCGCTGCGGTCTTCATCATCACGGAGTATCCGCAGATCGTGACGTTCCTGCCGAAGCTCGCTTTCCCAGACTGAGCGTACCCGTTCTCTAGATCGACTGTGAGGAGAAGTCCGATGATGTCTCGCTTATTCCACGCATCCATGATTGCCGGCGTTGTGCTGGCCGCGACACCTGCCTTGGCTCAGAGCAAATGGAATCTGCCGGCAGCGTATCCTGCGGACAATCCGCACTCCGAAAACCTGGTCGCGTTCGCCAAGGACGTCGAAGCCGCCACCTCGGGCAAGCTCCAGATCACGGTTCATCCGGGCGCCTCGCTGTTCAAGGCGCCCGACATCAAGCGCGCCGTGGTGACCGGGCAGGCGCAGATGGGTGAGGTGCTGCTGTCGATCCACGAGAACGAAGACCCGATCTTCGGCGTCGACGTCGTGCCGTTCCTCGCGACCAGCTTCCCCGAGGCGACGAAGCTGTATCAGGCCTCCAAGCCTGCGATCGCCAAGAAGCTCGACGCGCAAGGTCTCAAGCTGCTGTTCGTGGTGCCGTGGGCACCGCAGGGCGTCTACGTCAACAAGCCGCTGGCCACGATCGAGGACATGAAGGGTCTGAAGTGGCGCGCCTACAATGTCGGGACCGCGCGGATCGGCGAACTGGTCGGCGCGCAATCGGTCACGATCCAGGCTGCGGAACTGCCACAGGCGTTGGCGACCGGCGTGGTGAACTCCTTCATGTCGTCGGGCGGCACCGGCTACGATTCGAAGGCGTGGGAGTCGCTCAAATACTTCTATGACGTGCAGGCCTGGATTCCGAAGAACTACACTTTCGTCAACAAGGCTGCGTTCGAGGCGCTCGACAAGCCGACCCAGGAGGCCATCCTGAAGGCCGCCGCCACCGCGGAGACGCGCGGCTGGAAGGCTTGGGAAGAGAAGGCCAATTGGTACCTCGGTCAGCTCAAGGCCAAAGGCATGACTGTCGAGCCGCCGAGCCCGGCACTGAAGGCCGGCTTCCAGAAGATCGGCGACCAGCTCACGGCCGACTGGCTCAAGAAGGCAGGGGCCGACGGTCAGGCGGTGCTCGACGCCTACAAGAAGATGTGAGGATGAGAGAGCTTCCGCCCGCCGCAGGCGGGCGGAAGCTTCTTTGGCCGCTGGTCAGGCCGAGATCGCCTTCACCGAGCCGACTTCGTTGCGCAGCAGGAACTTTTGGATCTTGCCCGTGGACGTCTTCGGGATCGGCCCGAACACGACCGCCTTCGGCGTCTTGAAGCCGGACATCTGGCTGCGGCAGAAGGCGATGATATCCGCCTCGCTGGCACTGGCGCCCTCTTTCAGTTCGACGAAGGCGCAGGGCACTTCACCCCATTTCGGATCGGGCTTTGCCACCACGGCCGCGAACAGCACGGCCGGGTGCTTGTATAGGATGTCCTCGACCTCGACCGAGGAAATGTTCTCGCCGCCGGAGATGATGATGTCCTTGGAGCGGTCCTTGATGATGACGTAGCCGTGCTCGTCGAGCACGCCGAGATCGCCGGTATGAAACCAGCCGCCTTCGAAAGCTTCCTTCGTCGCCTTCTCGTTCTTCAGGTAGCCTTTCATCACGATGTTGCCGCGGAACATGACCTCGCCGATGGTCTCGCCGTCGCGCGGCACCTGCTGCATCGTTTGCGGGTTGATCACGGTGACGGCTTCCTGCAGCGGGTAGGGCACGCCCTGCCGGCGCTTCATGCGCGCGCGCTCGGCGGCAGGCAGGTCATCCCAGCCCGGCTGCTCGGCGCAGACCGAGGCGGGGCCGTAGACCTCGGTCAGGCCATAGACATGTGTCAGCTTGATGCCGATGCTTTCGGCGCCTTCCAGCACCGCGACCGGCGGCGCGGCGCCCGCGATCAGGCCGACGACGCGGCGGGCCGCATCGCCCTTTGGTGCATCGGGCGCGTTGATCAGCGTGTTGTAGACGATCGGCGCGCCGCACATATGGGTGACGCCGTGTTGCTTGATCAGCTCGAAGATCCTGGTCGGCTCGACCTTGCGCAGGCAGACATTGATGCCGGCGGCCGCCGCAATGGTCCAGGGAAAGCACCAGCCGTTGCAGTGGAACATCGGCAGCGTCCAGAGATAGACCGGATGCTGGCCGAGATTGCCGGCGAGGATGTTGCTGACGGCGTTCAGATAGGCGCCGCGATGATGGGTGACGACGCCCTTGGGATTGCCCGTCGTGCCCGAGGTGTAGCTCAGCGCAATCCCGTCCCATTCATCGCCCGGCGTGATCGGCGCGAAGCCTGGATCGCCTTCGGCGACGGCTGCCTCGTATTCGATCTCGCCGATGCGCGTGCCGCCCTTGAACAATGCGTCGTCGACGTCGACCACGAGCGGCTTGGGGCCGGTCATCTGCGCCAGGGCCGCAGTGATGACGCCCGAAAACTCTGGATCGACCAGGATGATTTTCGCGCCGCCATGATCGAGCTGGAACGCGATCGAAGGCGCATCGAGACGGATGTTGAGCGCGTTGAGCACGGCGCCGGTCATGGGCACCGCGAAGTGCGCCTCGTTCATCGCGGGAATGTTGGGCAGCATCGCCGCGACGGTGTCGCCGACGCCGATGCCCTTGCTCGAAAGCCAGGAGGCAAAGCGCTTGCAGCGCTCATAGGTCTGCGCCCAAGTGAAGCTGCGGCCTTCATAGACCGTGCTGACGTGATCGGGATAGACCGCGGCGCTGCGCGCGAGGAAGCTCAGTGGGCTCAGCGGCACATAATTGGCTTGCGTCTTGTCGAGGCCGATATTGTACGGATTCTGTCGCTCGCTCATCGACACCCTCCTTAAACCGCATCAAAGAAATCCGATCGAGATCCAGGGGAAGATCGCGACGATGATCAATCCCACCAGCAGCGCCAGCAGATAGCCCCAGATCGGCCTGATGCCTTCGGCCGGATCGACGCGCCCGATGGCGCAGGCGGCATAATAGCCGACGCCGAAGGGCGGGGCGAATAGCCCGATACCCATGGCGAGAATGATCACCATGGCGTAGTGCACCTCGTGCACGCCGACGGCGCGGGCGATCGGAAACAGCAGCGGTCCGAACAGCACGATCGCCGGGATGCCCTCCAGCACGCTGCCGAGGATGGTGAAGGCCAGGATCGACACGGCGATGAAGGTCGCAGCCCCGCCCGGCAATCCCGTCATGGCCGCAGCCAGCGAGCGCGAGAAGCCGGATTGGGTCAGGCCCCAGGCCATGCCGGTTGCGGTGCCGATGATCAGGAGGATCGCACCCGACAGCGCGGCGGTCTCGACGAGCATCGGAAACAGCCGCCGCCAGTCGAAGCGGCGGTAGATCAGGAGGCCGACGAGGGCGCCATAGACGATGCCGATGGTGGAGACTTCGGTCGCGGTCGCGATGCCCTCGACCACGGCATAGCGGATCACGAAGGGCAGCGCGAGCGCGGGCAGGGCGACGACGAAGGTCTTGCCGATCTCGCCAGCCGTCGCGCGGCGGACGTGGCCCATGTCCTCGTGGCGGTAGCGCCACCACACCAGCATGCAGAGCGTGACGGCGAGCACGACGCCGGGCAGGAGGCCGCCGGTGAAGAGGGCGGCGATCGAGACGCCCGTGACCGAGCCGATCGTGATCAGCACGAGGCTGGGCGGGATGGTCTCGGTCTGGGCGCCGGTGGCCGCCAGCAGCGCGACGAGATCGCCGGGCTTGGCGCCGCGCTCTTTCATCTCCGGGAACAGCACGGGCGCGACTGCCGCCATGTCGGCCGCCTTGGCGCCAGAGATGCCGGAGACGAGGTACATCGCGCCGACGAGCACGTAATGCAGGCCGCCCCTGATATGGCCAAGCAGGCTTGCCAGGAACGCCACCATGGCCCGCGCCATGCCGGTCATCTCGATCAGCAACCCTAAGAACACGAACAGCGGCACGGAAAGCAGGATGAGGTGGCTCATGCCCTCGTCCATGCGCCCGACCAGCACCATGACCGGCGTGCTCGTGGTCAGCGCGAGATAGCCGTAGATCGCAAGACCAAAGCCGAACGCAATGGGAACCCCGGCAAACACGCAGAAGCCGGCGACGCCGACGAAGAAGATGATGAGGTTGAGATTGCCGAGCGGCCGCAGCAATGGCTCGGCCAGCCAGAACAGGCCGATCACGACCGCAACCGACAGCACGGCGGCCGCAACCATGCGGTGGTCGGCCGCGCGCGCGAGCCGCAGCAAGGCGAAGGCCGCCATCAGGCCGATGCCGGCCGGCAGCGCAGCGGCGCGCCACATATTGGAGATCTGCAGCGCCGGCGTCGTGATGTAGCTTTCTTCATAGGCGTAGTCGCAGGCCGGCCACACAATCAGGATCAGGAACGCCAGGGCCGCGGAGGTCGCGACCAGATCGAGATAGGCCCGCATCGCCGGCCTGGCGCTGGCGACGACCGCCGTCATGCGCATGTGCTCGGAGCGGCGGAACGCAACCGCCGCGCCCAGCATGGCGAGCCACAGGAACAGAATCGAGGCGAGCTCGTCCGACCAGATCAGCGGCCGGTGCAGGCCATAGCGTGCGACCACGCCGGCAAACAGGATCACGATCTCGGCGACCACCAGGATCGCCGTCGGGATTTCGACGACGAGGCCGAGCACGCGCTCGACTGAGGCCAGCAGCGAAGGTCGGCGAGGGGACTGCAACGTCACCTCGCCCACCACTTCGGTCACCTCGATCTCGACGTGAGCCATCCTGATACCGACCTCGACGGCCCCAACACGCTACGACAGCTTGCCGACGGCCTTCTCCAGAAGCTCCCAGGCCTGATCGCCATATTTGCCCTTCCATTCGGCATAGAAGCCGGCCGAGCGCAGCTTGTCGCGGAACGGCGCGATGGCCGGCTGGTTGAAGGCCAGGCCCTTGCCCGCGAGTTCCTGCTGCAGGTTGGCGTTCAGCTTGGCGGTATCCTCACGCTCCTTGACGGCGGCGGCATTGATGTTCCTGGCGACGATGGTGCGCACGTCCTGCGGAAGCTTTTCCCAGGCTCTTCGGTTGGCCAGGAACCAGAATCCGTCCCACATGTGGTTGGTCAGGGAGCAGTACTTCTGCACCTCGTAGAGCTTGCCGGTCGAGATGATGGCCAGCGGGTTCTCCTGGCCCTCGACGATCTTGGTCTGGAGTGCGGAATAAACCTCGCTGAAATTGATCGAGGCGGGCGCGGCATCGAACGCCTTGAACATCGAGGTCCACAGCGGCGACACCGGCACGCGGATCTTGAAGCCCTTGAGATCGTCAGGGCCGGCGATCGGCCTGGTCGACGACGTGGTCTGGCGGAAGCCGTTGTCCCAGATCTTGTCCATGACCTCGAGGCCGGCCTTCTTGATCTCGCCGCGGACATGGGCGCCGAGATCGCCGTCCATGGCCTTCCAGACCGTGTCGTAGTCCGGGAACGCGAAGCCGATGCCGTTGATGGACGCCGCCGGCACCAGGGTCGACAGGATCAGGCCGGACAGCGTGAAGAACTCGACGCCGCCGGAGCGGATCTGGCTCAGCATGTCGGTGTCGGAGCCGAGCTGATTGTTCGGGAAGATTTGCAGGTCGAACTTGCCGCCTGTCTCGGTCTTGATCGCCGCCGCCATCTCCTTGGCACGGACGTTGAGCGGATGGGTGTCGGGCAGGTTATTGGCGTACTTGTAGGTGAACTCGGCGCTCTGGGCGCGGGCCACATGGGGCGCACCGAGGCCGCCCAGGACAGCGGTCGCGGCGGAAGCCTTGAGAAGCGTGCGTCGGGAAAAGCGCGTGGAAAGGACCATGGGTCTGCTTCCTCGGAAGGTTTGTTGTTGTTCTGAGATGCAAACCTATACGGGCGGTCGGCCTTAGGGTCATCTGCGATCTCGCGGATGCCTCGCTTATTGCAGCCGGACAAGGTCACGGCAATATCGGCTTTCGCAGACCTCGACCCGATTCAAAACCTGAAAAACAACCCCATGCACAGTAGACGTCAAGAGCTAAGACGACGGCCGACGCGCAGACGGAGATACAGGCCTTGGCGAAGCTCGGATGTCAGCAATTCCGCCCAAATCATTGATCTCATTGTACATAAAGATATTCCATAATATACCTTATGCGAATTATGGATTTTGCTGTGGCGACGGCATCCGACCGCTCGGATCGCGCCGAGGCCCACCCCTGAGATTCCGTCTGGGACGCTTTCGACGGCCTGCCGGCCACTGTCCTTAAGCCCCCATGCGATCGACGGCAGCCATTGCCACGATTGCCGCAAGCGCGTTACGCCGCCGACAGCGATCGGAGCCAGGCCAATCGGGCGATCGCTTGCTCTGCCAGATGCTGCAGGCGTTCGAGATGGGCCGCATCGGTCGACCGTTCGGCGCCTTCGAGGTAGCCGTCGACGAGTGCTTCGGCGACCTCCAATGGGCCCTTGTGTTCCACGGAGGCGGCAAAGCTGCCGAGCCCCGAGGCGGCGGCGGCCATCTCGATGGTCTGTTGGCGAATGTCTCGGATCCGCACCGCCGCTGGTTCGCTCAGGCGCGGTTCCAGGTCGTCGAGCTGCGCGGCCAAGCGGAGCTCGAGCCGTCGCGCATCAATTTGCCGCGGCGGCCCCGACGATGCACCGACGTTGCTGCGATCATGTTCATGATGATAGGCGCGGCGCCTCTCCTTCCGCAGTGTGGCGACATGCCCGAGCTCTTCCCTGGCCATCATCTCGGAAGCCTTCTTGATGTCGGCGTCATCGGAATAGGCGGCGAGATAGGACCAGAAGGCGAAGGCGCGCTCCTCGTTGCGAACCGCCATGGCAAGCGCACGGTACGGCGTCATCAGCCGTGAGTTCCTGACTTCAGCGGCAGCGTCCGGCGGAAGCGGTTCCGGCGCTTCCCAGCGCACCAGGGCGGGATCCGGGCTCTTGCCGCGGCGGGATTGCGACCAGCTTGTGACGCTGTCCACGTGATCGCGCTCGGCCGCAGCCAGCCGCGTGAACACCTCCGCCAGCTCATTCTTGCCCTGCCCGCGCATCTCATCGGCAAGAGAATCGTACTTGTTGGCCGCTTCCTGCTCCATTGCATGCGCTAGCGCAAAGAGCTCGTCGAGCGACTGCAATACACCTGCAGGCTCGGCACGGAGCAATGACGTGCGTAGGAACGGCATACCGAGGACTCCACATGCAGATTTCAGAACCGGTTCCGCGCGACCACAAGTCTCACGAGCGGGGTTGACAGAGTCAGTCGCGCGCGATGAGCTTTGCACGTCAGCAGCGACAAATCATCGAAGAAGAATCCTTGAGCATGCGCGGCTGGATTGGTCGCGCAGATCGTATTTGAATCGACATGTCGAAGCGACCGGATGAGGATACCGCCCTCGCACGGCGTGCAGCGCTTGCGCTCGCAGGCTTGCTGCTGGTGTGCCTGACTTATATTTCACCCGCTCACGCGGCCGGCGATTTGCCGACATATCTGCCGAAGATCGTGCCTGCGGAGTTCTTTCCGGGGGCAGATCGCTTCGGGCCGCCCCAAGGCGATCCGCCCATCGTACCGGTCTATCGCGGCGATCAGCTCCAGGGATTTGTATTTCTCAACTCCGATCTGGCGAATTCCGTCGGCTACTCCGGCAAACCGATTCACCTGCTGGCCGGCATCGATCCGAACGGCGTCATCACCGGCATCAAGCTCGTCGATCACAAGGAGCCGATCGTGCTGGTCGGCATTCCCGAGGCGCGCATCGTCGCTGCCGTGAACGCGCTGATCGGCAAGGACATGAAGCCGGTCGCAAGTGGTGCCGAGAGGCCACCGCAGGTCGACATCGTCAGCGGCGCAACCGTCACCGTGCTGGTGATGGGCGACAGCATCGTTCGTGCGGCGTCCAAGCTGATCCGAAGCGGCCGCATTGGTGGCGGCGATGGTGCGACCGCGTCGGCTGCCCTGCCCCCCGTCATCAAGACACTCGATCTCGAACGCAGCGAAGTCCGCGACTGGGAGAGCCTCGTCGGCGACGGTTCGATCCGCCGGCTTCATCTCGGGATCGGCGACATCAACGACGCCTTTGCAAAATCCGGCAGCGCGGCGGCGACTCAATATCCCGAACCGGGTGACGCGAACGACACCTTCATCGATCTTTACGTCGCCCTCGCGAGTGCGCCCACGATCGGCCGCAGCCTCCTTGGCGAGGATGGCTATCGACGCTTGAAGGAGGGCCTTAAGCCCGGACAGCAGGCGATCATCGTCGCCGGCAACGGCCCCTACTCCTTCAAGGGCTCGGCCTATGTGCGCGGTGGTATCTTCGATCGGATCGAAATCCTGCAGGAAGGCAACAGCACCCGCTTCCGAGACCGGAACCATACCCGCCTTGGTGCGCTGGACGCGGTCGGCGCGCCGGAGTTCAGGGAAGTCGCGCTGTTCGTCACGCCTCCCGAGTTCACGCTGGATCCAACGCAGCCGTGGCAGCTTCAGCTCCTGGTGCAGCGCAGCCTCGGCGGCCGCGACAAGGCATTCCTGACCTTCGACGTCAACTACATCCTGCCCGATAGCTACATACGCCGCGAGCAGCGGGCCGTGACCGTGCCAGAGAGCGCAGCGCCTCCGCCCTCGCAGGCAGCCGTCGCGGCCGCCCCGCCGGCGGAGGCGGACGAGCCACTCTGGATGCGGATCTGGCGATCGAGCACGGTCTCGATCGCCATCACCGCCGTCATGCTGGCCGCCCTCACCGGCATCTTCTTCTTCCAAAACCTCTTGGTGCGCCGCCCGGTGCTCTACACCTGGGTGCGGCGGGGCTATCTCGCCTTCGTTCTGGTCTGGCTCGGCTGGTACGCCAACGCGCAGCTCTCCGTCGTCAACGTCGTCACCTTCACCAACGCGCTGGTGACCGGCTTCCACTGGGAATTCTTCCTCGCCGCGCCGCTGATCTTCATTCTATGGGCGGCGACGGCCGGCGGGCTCCTGTTCTGGGGGCGCGGACCGTTCTGCGGTTGGCTGTGTCCCTTTGGCGCACTGCAGGAGCTCACCAACACGGCTGCGAAATGGCTGAAGGTGCCGCAAATAACGGTGCCGTGGGGACTGCATGAACGGCTATGGCCGATCAAGTACATCATCTTTCTCGGACTGTTCGGGCTGTCGCTCTACTCCGTCGAGATGGCCGAGCGATTTGCCGAGGTCGAGCCGTTCAAGACCGCGATCATCCTGAAATTCTCACGAAGCTGGCCGTTCGTGGCCTATGCAGTCGCCCTGCTCGTCATCGGCCTCTTCATCGAGCGCTTCTTCTGTCGCTACCTCTGTCCGCTCGGCGCGGCGCTCGCGATTCCCGGGCGCATGCGGACGTTCGAATGGCTGCGCCGCTGGGAAGAATGCGGCTCGCCGTGTCAGCGCTGCGCCAAGGAATGCCCGGTGCAGTCGATCCATCCCGAGGGGCACATCAACGTCAACGAATGCATCTACTGCATGCATTGTCAGGAACTCTATTACGACGACCACCGCTGCCCGCACATGATCCAGGTGCGGCTCAAGCGCGAGAAGTTCGCGGCGATGTCGTCGCCCTCGATGCGCTCCGGCGGCAAGGGTCCCGCGACCGTCATTAGCGCCGGTGGCAAGCCCGTTGCCGCATCGGCAGTCCTCTCTCCACCCCCAAACTGAACCCGAAGCCGAGGAGGCAATCATGAGTGAAAACGAAAAAACCAAGGGCGTCAGCCGACGAACCGTGCTCGGAACGACGGCGGCCGCAGCGGGCGTGGGCCTCGCCGGCGGAGTGATGCTGAAGGACGGCGGATTCGTCGCGCCTGCGGACGCGCAGACCAAGAATGCCGCGCCGAAAGCACCGGCAGCCCGGCCGGCCGTTCACAAGACCGAGGTCGCGCCCGGCGAGCTCGACGAATATTACGTGTTCTTCTCCAGCGGCCAGTCCGGAGAGATGCGTGTCGTCGGTCTTCCCTCGATGCGCGAATTGATGCGCGTTCCGGTTTTCAATCGCTGCAGCGCGACCGGCTGGGGGCAGACCAACGAAAGCATCAAGGTTCTGACCGAGGGGATGCAACCTGCGACCCGCGAGTTCCTGAAGAACCGCGGCGGCACCTACCTGAACGGCGACCTCCACCACCCGCACATTTCGTTCACGGACGGCACCTATGACGGTCGCTATGCCTTCATGAACGACAAGGCCAATAGCCGCGTCGCGCGGGTGCGCCTCGACATCATGAAGTGCGACAAGATCATCGAACTGCCGAACCAGCACACCGTTCACGGCCTCCGCCTGCAGAAATATCCGCGCACGGGCTATGTCTTCGCCAACGGCGAGGATGGCGTGCCGCTGCCCAATGACGGCAAGATCCTGGACGATCCCAAACAGTATCGTTCGATCTTCAGTGCGATCGACGGCGACACGATGAAGGTAGCCTGGCAGGTGATCGTCAGCGGCAACCTCGACAATGTCGATGCCGATTACCAGGGCAAGTACTGCTTTGCGACCTGCTACAACGGTGAGGAAGGCGTCACTCTCGCGGAAATGACCGCCAGCGAACAGGACTGGGTCGTCATCTTCAACATCAAGCGGATCGAAGAGGCCGTGAAGAAGGGCGACTTCAAGGAGATGAACGGCGTGCCCGTGATCGACGGCCGCAAGGGTTCGGCCTACACCCGCTACGTTCCGGTCTCGAACAATCCGCATGGCATGAACACCGCTCCGGACGGCATCCACATCGTGGCGGCCGGAAAGCTCTCGCCCACCGTGACTGTGATGGACGTCCGCAAGTTTGACGACCTGTTCGATGACAAGATCAAGCCGCGCGACGTTGTCGTTGCAGAACCGGAGCTTGGCCTTGGCCCGCTGCACACGGCCTATGACGGCAAGGGCAACGCCTACACCACCCTTTTCCTCGACAGCCAGGTCTGCAAGTGGAACATCGACCTCGCCAAGCGCGCGTTCAAGGGCGAGAAGGTCAACCCCATCCTCCAGAAGCTCGACGTGCACTATCAGCCGGGCCACAACCACACCTCGATGGGCCAGACCAAGGAGGCGGATGGAAAATGGCTCATCTCGCTGAACAAGTTCTCGAAGGACCGCTTCCTGAACGTCGGCCCGCTCAAGCCGGAGAACGATCAGCTGATCGACATCTCGGGCGATCAGATGAAGCTCGTGCATGACGGCCCGAGCTTCGCCGAGCCGCATGACGCGACCATCGTCCACCGCTCCAAGATCAACCCCGTCTCGATCTATGACCGCGCGGATCCGATCTTTGCGGATGCGGTCAAGCAGGCCAAGGCCGACGGCATCAACCTCGAGGCGGATTCCAAGGTGATCCGCGACGGCAACAAGGTGCGGGTCTATATGACTTCGACCGCGCCGGCCTACGGACTCGATCAGTTCCAGGTCAAGCAAGGTGACGAAGTGACCGTCTTCGTCACCAACATCGACGCGGTCGAAGACCTGACGCACGGGTTCTGCATCGTCAACTACGGCATCAACATGGAGATCGGGCCGATGGCCACCGCGTCGGTGACCTTCACGGCCGACAAGCCGGGCGTCTACTGGTATTATTGCTCCTGGTTCTGCCACGCCATGCATATGGAGATGAAGGGCAGGATGTTCGTCGAACCGAAATCGGTCTGATCGGAGTGACTTCGTGCGACTTCTGTTACGCATGTTTCCGGCGGCGCTGGCCGCCGCCGGATTATCCGGCTTCGCCGAAGCGGAGACCTTGACGGCTGCGCCCGGCCAGCCGCTGCAAGCCGTGCTGGATCATGCGCGCGCCGGCGACGTCGTCGAGCTTGCGCCGGGCGAATATCATGGTCCGATCCGGATCGACCGCTCCTTGCAGCTGGTCGGGAGTCGGGACGCTGTGCTCGATGGCGATGGTTCCGGCAACGTCATTACCGTCAGCGCGGCCGATGTGACCATTCGCGGCTTGACCATTCGCGGGTCCGGCCGCGACTTGCAGGCGATGAATTCCGGGATCTTCCTGCAGAAGACGGCCGAGCGCGCGAGGATCGAGGACAACCGGCTGGTGGAAAACCTGTTCGGTGTCTATGTGCATGGCGCCAGGGGCTCGCGGGTGGCGCGCAACGAGATCGAGGGACTGCGCGGCGGGCGTCTCAGCGAGGCCGGCAATGGAGTCTCGCTGTGGAACGCGCCCGATGTCACCATCGCCAACAATACGTTCCGCTATGGCCGCGACGGCATCTTCTCGATCTCCAGCAGCAAGGACCGCTTCATCGACAACCGCTTCGAGCAGGTTCGCTTCGCGGTCCACTACATGTACACCAACGACAGCGAAGTCAGCGGCAACGTGTCGATCGGCAACCACGTCGGTTACGCCATCATGTACTCGAACCGTCTGGTGATCCGCGGCAACAGCTCCGATCGCGATCGCGACTATGGACTTCTCTTCAACTACGCAAACTACGCCGTGATCGAAGGCAACCGGGTCACCGGCGGCCAGCTGAACGCGACGATGCAGAAGCCGGAGGACGGGCCGGCCGAGGAGCGAGGCATGCTCCCGCAGCAGAAGCGGGAGAGCTCTCTCAAGACCGGCCCGGAAAAGTGCGTGTTCATCTACAACACCAACCACAACAAGTTCCGCAACAACTGGTTCGAGCGCTGCGCGATCGGCGTGCACTTCACGGCCGGCTCCGAAGGCAACGAGATCACGGGCAACTCCTTCGTCAGCAACGCCAACCAGGTGAAATATGTCGGCACCCGGCATCTCGACTGGTCGATCGGCGGGCGCGGCAATTACTGGAGCGACAATCCGGCTTTCGACCTGAACGGAGATGGTATCGCCGACACGGCCTACCGGCCGAACGATCTGATCGACCGCGTGCTGTGGACGGCGCCTGCGGCCAAGGTCCTCATCAACAGCCCCGCCGTCCAGGTGATCCGCTGGGCTCAGGCGCAGTTTCCTGCCCTGCTGCCGGGCGGCGTCGTCGACAGCCATCCGATGGTGTCGCCGCCGAACGGCCGCGCAGCGAAGGAAACGCCATGACGGGGATCGTACGCGTCAGCGACGTCACCAAGACCTATGGGCCGGTCAAGGCCGTGCGCGATACCTCCTTCACGCTTGGCCAGGGCGAGCTGGTTGCCTTGATCGGCCACAACGGCGCCGGCAAGACCACGCTCATGAAGCTCATGCTCGGGCTGATCCGGCCGACCAGCGGCTCCATCGAGGTTCTCGGGGACAATCCCGCCGCCGGTGAATTCGCGGGCCGACGGCAGCTCGGCTATCTCCCGGAAAACGTCTCCTTCGACCCTGCCCTGACCGGCCGCGAGACGCAGGCCTTCTACGCCAGGCTGAAGCGGGAGCCGGTTGCCAAGGGCCTGGAGTTGCTTGATGCCGTGGGCCTCGGCGCCGCCAGCCGCCGCCGGGTCAACACCTATTCGAAGGGCATGCGCCAGCGTCTCGGACTCGCGCAGGCGCTGCTGGGGCAGCCGCGCGTGCTGCTGCTGGACGAGCCGACCACCGGTCTCGATCCGGAGCTGCGGCAGACCTTCTACGACATCATCGCGCGCCTCGCCGCGGCGGGTGCGACCGTGTTGCTGTCGTCGCATGCGCTGACCGAGCTCGAAGAGCGCGCCGGCCGGGTCATCATCATGAACCGCGGCGTCAAGGTCGCGGACGGATCGATCGACGAGCTCCGTCGTCTCGCCCGGCTGCCTACCAGGATCCGCCTCAAGGTCGCCGGCCTTTCGCCCAGCGAGATGCCCGGATGGGCTCCGCAAGACGCCACCTGCCGCCGCTTGAACGGCCACATCGTCGAGATCGACGCCGCACCGGAGCGGAAGATCGAGCTGCTGCATCGCGCAACGGCCGCCGGCAATGCTGTCGAGGACGTCGACGTGGTCCCGCCGAGCCTCGACGAGCTCTACGCTCACTTTCTCCGACGATCGGAGCAGGCCTCATGAATATCCTGATCATCGCAGCCAAGGAGATCCATCAGGCGATCCGCAATCGCTGGGTGCTTGCGGCGACGCTGCTGCTGGCCGGGCTTGCCCTGTCGCTGACGTTTCTCGGCAGCGCGCCGACCGGCAATGTCGGCGTGCGCACGCTCGACGTTATCATCGTCAGCCTGTCGAGCCTGACCATCTTTCTCGTTCCGCTGATCGCGCTGCTGATGTCCCACGACGCCATCGTCGGCGAGATGGAGCGGGGGACGATGCTGTTGTTGCTCAGCTACCCGGTGGCGAGGTCGCAGGTGCTGTTCGGCAAGTTCCTGGGCCATCTCGCCGTTCTCGCCTTCGCGACCTGCCTTGGCTACGGACTTGCCGTGGCGGCGCTGGCGGCGACGGGCGGCCGTATCGATGGCGACAGTCTCGTGGCTTTCGTGGCCATGATCGGCTCCTCGGTGCTGCTCGGAGCTGCGTTTGTGGCGATCGGCTATCTGGTCAGCGCGCTCGTGCGTGATCGCGGAACGGCTGCCGGCATTTGCATCGGATTGTGGCTGCTGCTGGTGCTCATCTACGACATGGCGCTGCTGGGCGTACTTGTGCTCGACCAGGGTCGCAGCATCTCTGCGGCCGCGCTCAACGTCATGCTGCTGGCGAACCCGACCGACGCCTACCGGCTGATCAATCTGACCGGCTTCGCCAATGTCAGCACGTTCGCCGGCATGGCCGGCCTCGCCCAAACCACGTCGCTGACGGTGCCGGTCCTGCTGACCGCCCTGCTCGGCTGGACGCTGCTGCCGCTGGGCCTGGCCGCGCTCGCCTTCTCGCGGAGGGAGCTATGAGGCGCCGAACGCTGCTGCTCGCCCTGCTGCTGCCGCTCGCGCTCGCGGGCTGCAACGACAAGCAGGCTGCCAATATCCCGCCGCCGCATCGGATGACCGCGGAGGATATCGGCCACTACTGCGGCATGAACGTCCTCGAGCATCCCGGACCCAAGGGTCACATCTTCGCCGCGAGCTTGATCCAGCCCGTCTGGTTCTCGTCGGTGCGCGATGCGATCGCCTTCACCATGCTGCCGGATGAGCCCAAAGACATTTTGGCGATCTACGTGTCCGACATGGGCAAGGCGCCCGACTGGGACAAGCCTAGCGCCGACAATTGGATCGAGGCGCGCAAGGCGCTGTTCGTGATCGAGAGCCGAGTCAAGAGCGGCATGGGCGGCGACGAGGCCGTGCCGTTCTCGGACCGGGCCGCCGCCGAGAGATTCGCAAGTGAGAACGGCGGCAGGATTGTCGGCTTCGACGAGGTGCCGCGGGACTACGTCCTCGCTTCCGCGAATGCCGGCGGCGCGGCGCCGGACGAAGCGTCCGAAGGGGCGCCGGGTGACGGAGCGAGGAGGACGCCATGACGCCAATGCTGTCCCGCCGACGCTTCATCCGGATCAGCGCCGCTGCCGCGGGGCTCGGCGCGCTGTCCGTCGGACGTCCCGTTTGTGCCGAGGCCGCGCCGGTCACCTGGCGCGGCACGATGCTGGGCGCGGTCGCAGCGCTGGAGATTCACGACGAAGACCGCCGCCGGGCCGAGCGGCTGATCGCGCTGGCCTGCGCCGAGGCGCGCCGGCTCGAACGGCTGTTCAGCCTCTATCTCGACGATTCCGCCCTGGTCGCGCTGAACCGGACGGGTGTCCTGGTTGATCCGGCCGCCGAAATGGTCGATCTGCTTTCAACCTCGCAGCGCTACGCCACGCTGACGGGCGGTTTGTTCGACGTCACGGTGCAGCCGCTGTGGGAGCTCTATGCCCGCCATTTCGCGCGAGCTGACGCCGATCCGGCCGGCCCTCGCCCAGCCGAGATCGAGGCTGCGCTGGCGCGCGTCGACAGCAGCCGGCTGTCGGTCAGCCGCGACCGGATCGTGATGCCCAGGGGCATGGCCGTCACCCTGAACGGGATCGCGCAGGGCTACGTTACGGACAAGGTGGTCGACCTGCTGCGGGCGCACGGCATCTCGCACAGCCTGGTCGACATGGGCGAGGCCCGGGCGATCGGCTCGCGTCCGGACGGACGCCCCTTTGACGTCGGTATCGCCGATCCGGACAGCGCGGGCCACACCAAAACGGTGCTGCCGATCGTCGACCGCGCCGTCTCCACCTCAGGCGGTTACGGTTGCCAGTTCGATTCCGGGGCGCGCTTCAACCATTTGTTCGATCCCCGATCGGGCGGCTGCGCCCACCGCTATCGCAGCGTGACCACTGTTTCCCGCAGCGCGACTGCAGCGGACGCCTTATCGACGGCGTTCAGCCTGATGCCGGACGACCAGATTCGATCGCTGTTGCGGCGTGTCGATATCGACCGCGTGCACTTGATCGACGCGGCCGGCAAGTCGGTCGAATTATTGGCATAATACCCAACGACGACGCTCGTTTCCTTTCGGCGACTTCCCGGTTTGCGACCGCGAAGAAAGTTCGGAATTGTGGGCCAGTTCATAAAAGCTGGAGAGCCGCAGCCGCAGAGTTGATCCGCTCTGGCTCGAGCTGCCGCAACGACCAACTTCGCGACCGAAATGCCTGCATTAAGTCCATGAGCGCATTGGAAACATTGCGAGCCAGATTGCACGTTTGAGGAAGTGAAGCCGTAATTTTCACATTTTGGGAGCGCGCAGCGAAGAGACGCTCGCAGCAGGGGAGCCAGAGACATGCGTCGTGATTTGACCATCAAGACCGGCAGCATGGCCGGCACGTCCGATTTCAGGGTGATGGCTCCGATCAAGAAGGGGTTCGTGCCGTCCCTGGATGCGACCACGTACAAGACCCGCGTCAA
>Ga0214544_1001372_pt1 | contig 50241 bp, 20 predicted proteins | sample CNSS3metaG_FD_160074 | JGI IMG/M metagenome (GOLD analysis project Ga0214544, IMG submission 160074) | Root nodule microbial communities from cowpea collected in UCLA plant growth center, Los Angeles, California, USA - CNSS3 | ecosystem: Host-associated > Plants > Roots > Nodule | place: USA...
ATATATATATATAATACATTATGAGAACAAATATATATTATTAAGTTTCTAATAATTTATTTGGATGACATATGAGGTGAGAATTGTCACTAAAATATTAATCTAAATTATCATTTTTTTTTTTTGCCTTAAATCTCGTAGGAGATAAAATTGGCTTCTTAAGTTAAATGTTACTCATAAGTAAGTAAGATAAGTATTCAAATAATTTAGTATTCAGATCCAAAATTTTAAGTGGTTTAGAAGGTAAAATGTGAAAAGTTCTTTGAAAGAGGGACGTGAATAAGTTGAAAATTTAAAAATGTTAGATTAAACTTTGGAGTATCATGGTAAGAAGAGCTAAATGATCTTATTCTTTTTTATTACTTGTGTTTGTGTTGTATTGTAAGGGAAACTAACTTATGTATATTTTTATTTGTTCATGTAACTAGTGTCATGCACTTGAGATAAAAACGATTTAACTTCATCGGTAAAAGAAAGTTTGGATTTTCTATGTGAGGTGAACTTAGTGTTCTAGTTGTTTTAATTGTTTTATTGTTGTACAACGCACAAAATTCTTTTAATAAATCTGAATTTAACTTATTTTAGTTTAATTTTTTTAATATGTTAGTATAAATTTATAATTATTTTTTTAAAACAATATAATTGTGTGTGGATTTTTTTTTTCATAATGTATAATAATTTCAATGGAAAGTATTATATTATTGTTGCTTTTGGTAATATAGAAGTGCCATTGTGAAAAAAGTTTTCAAAAAGAATGAGAAAATATTACAGGTGGGAAGGAACACAGTTGAATGGTTTGAACAATAAAACGTTTGCAGTAATTTTATTTATAAATTCATTCTAAGTTGATAATTAATGTTTTAAATTTCATTTGAATCATTCTAATAGAAAATATAAGAATCAAATTGAAATTTTGATAAAAAATAAAGACCAATAAAATATTTTAACCTAATATTAACTTAAACGAAAACGTATCTAACCTTTAAATATTATTCTTATTCTTTTCATATTAAAAAACTAAAAAATCAAAGAATCAATTAAAATAACCATTTAAAACATAATTATTTGTATATGATAAATAATTAAATATTTCATCTAAAATAATATAAAATAATAATTAAATAATGAATAAAATAAATAAGGATTGTATTGAAACATAATAAGATTATTTTCAAATTGTATTGAAACATAATATGAAGTGATAAGGACTAGAGATGACAAATAAACCCGTTTTTTTGGGTATTGTCCGTACTCTTTTCTGTTTTGACGGAAAATCCCTATATTGACTGGGTATGGGTATGAATATAGGTATGAAGAATCTCCGACTTTTTCAATTGGGTATGAAGATGAGTATGAGGATGTACATATCCCCGCCATAATATTCGTCCCCATTTAAATTATTAAAATATTCACAATTAATTAAGTAATATATATATATATATATATAATATTTCTATTTTCTATTTTTTATTTCTTCTAATTATTTGGTTTGTCATGAAACTCATTCGCATCTTACTATATTTTTAATCTTATCATAACTTTTACGTAATTATGTTAAAATGATGTATGTCAATTAAAGAATTTTTATGTTTCACATTTGAATATTTCTATTATTTTTTAATATTTTTATTTATTGTATATTTTCCTTCTCATATCAAAATGTTTAATACTCTCAATTTAAGTGTTTAATAGCACAAACCTTTCATTTACTAAGTAATATAAAACAATTCTTTATTTATTATTATTAATTTTTGATTCATTTGAAAAACTCTTTTGTTTCGCTAAAATAATTTATTTATTTTTCAACCATTGAGTATATATGTTGATATTTGAAAAGTTTTTTTAGATCTCTAAGATATTTTTCATCTTATCATACCTTAATTACACATAATTATACATTTATTGTCCTTTGTGCGATTTATTTCAATAGTTTCTCAAATTGTTTATAAACATTTGTTAATTTTTTAATATTTTTATTAGTTGTTTATTTTCATTGTGTAGAATACTATTTCAATCTATTTTATCTAATTATTTTTTATTTTCTAACTCATTATCAATCATACTGTAATTTTTTCACTATAATTGTATAAATAACTTTTATTTACTACAATATAGAAATTTAATGTAATTGTGATGAATATATTTTTTATCACCATAAAACATATTTTGGAGTTCAAAAGATACATGATTTAGTTAAATTTGTTCAATTTGGTCACCACCACCACCACCACCACCGCCGCCGCCGCCGCCGCCGTTGCTGCCATTTAATTAAGAAGTAAATCAGATTTATTTCTTAAAATAAACAACAAAATCATTAATTTTTCAAATAAGCATGTAGAAAAAAAATTTACATATTCTGTATAAAACAATAAATAAACATACACAAGTTCACTAATGTTATGACATAAAGTTTGGGGTTTTAAACCAGAGAACAAATAAAAAGTGAATAATCTGATTTAAATTTAACAATACTATGTCAAAAAAATTCGTCCTTAATATTGTGTTCCTTTCCATAGATGTCATATTACGAGAATGAGTCATATGTTCCTGAGTGAGTCATATGTTCCTTTGTGCAGATTTGAGGATGATTGAGAATGGATTTGGCAGGACTTAGAGTTAATAACATTAAGGACATTTGAGGGTGAGTAGTGTGAATGGGATGCACTTTTACAATATTACCATACACATGGGTATAATTTCAAGTGCCAAAGGTTGGTATTTTTCATGCTTCTCACAAGTATGAAAGCTTTTCCTATGCATGGTGATACATGTCAAAAATAAGTGAATTTTTCATATGAAATTGAAACTTATCATGTATTAGACGGTTCTATTTATATATACAACAAACCTCCTTAGCTTAAAATATAGAATGAAGTATGGAGAATCTAAGTTTCGTGAATTATACTAATAGTTGACTATTTTGCAGTAAAAATGGGAGAAAAGGTAAAAGTTGCAGGTGAGCCACAACTACTAAAGTTGAGCAACTACTAAAGGGAAGTAGAAACACTACTAGAAAAATGCAATTTAGTCACCTATATTAGCCACCAAAATAATTTAGTCACAAATTGTGACCGAAATAGCCACCGATATTATGACTGAGCATAACAAATTTAGGCTAAGCACATTAAAAAAATCTCCTGCAAGGAAAGCTAGAGCACCAATGCATGAGGTTGAATAGCCAAGAAAACCCTTAAGAGAAGGAAACCTTAATGGTTGAGCATCGCCTAAAAATTTCTATAAATAAAGACCTCATGTCCTCATTTTAGACATTGAGTGGAGGATTAAATAAGTAATAGGATTAGGCCTGTGAGGCTAGAAAGACGTGCTCTTATTGTAAATTCTATGTCTATATGTTGTTGGAGTTGTATTGCAATATTATACGAGTAATTGAACTCTCTCATGTCCAGGTTTGATAATAAATTATAATCCTATGTACTTCTATTTCTTGAATATTTATCTAGAAGGTGTGCTGGATGAAAGAGTCATGCACTTAAGGCAAGAAATTCATTAAGGAGTGGAGGAATCACACTAGTTATGAAATTCTTAGGTTCTAGTGTAATGACCCAAATTAGTACATAACTATACCAATTTAATTCATTACATAAGTAATAATCAACAACACATAAATGTAAATCTATATACTCCAAAATTATAAGTTGATTTTTCAAAAATAAGATATTTAATTTATATTACGTATATAGGTATATACACATATACTTGCGTCCATTCCTAATCACCAACTCACAGTCTCGTTATTGATCCTTGATACTACTTGTAAGACCCTATACTCACGCATATCGATATAAATATACGATCATCGTAGGTGGAAACCACATCCACAAATACGCAAGGGTAAGCTAGTGAAATTATAATTTATTGTAACAAAACAAATAAAGCAAATAAAATTTCTTCACATAGTATTAACACAAATCATACTCAAATAATGTCACATACAAAATTCTATAAAGTAAATCATTTACAATTAATCTTTTGTAATTATTTTACCATAATTTATGTAAACTCAAATGTATTATATTTTGCGGTGGCTAGTTAGGATAAATGAGCTAACAACTCATTTAAATCCCCAAGGTTTACACCTCCAACTATAATAAACGTATTATATTTATTATATTTTGTAGTGGTTAGTCAGGATAAATGAGTCTCAACATGGCCAACAAAGTAACCCAAGGATAAATGAGTCTCAACATGGCCAACAAAGTATCTCGAAGATAAATGAGTCTCAACATGGCCAACAAAGTATCCCAAGGATAAATGAGTCTCAACATGGCAAACAAAGTAACTCAATAACATCTCATGTTGAGTAATAATATCCACTCATTTAAATCTCCAAGGTCATACTTTCAACCACCATATCAAATCTTTATTTGTCATAAATTTTATTTTGATATTAAACCATATGATGTATAAATAAATAAATTGAATCTGTGCATAACAAAAGAATAAATATGATAAATAAAAAGGACCGGTACGTGATTGGAGATAAATATAAATAAATAAATGGGAGTAAATATAAATGTAATAAATAGGACTAGTGCACAACTGAAGATGAATATAAAAAATAAACGAAAACATGAACTAAATATAAATTAGAATGAGTTTAGGGACACCTCACTTAACGTAAATATAAAAATAAAATATTTATGTACAGATAAAAAAATAATAATAAAGGTAAAGAGATAAAATGACAAATGTCTCTTCTCCTTACCTTAAAGATGATTGTCCTTAAAAATAAAAATAAAAGATTCTACAAAATATTTTGTTTTTTATCCAACAAGGATTAACCTCGCTCCTACGTATTTCCATTCAAAATAGAAAATCATGGACTACATAGTTTTAAATAAAAACAAAGTTATTTGAGTGGAAATAACTGAATATAAATATAAAGTAAATAAATAAAATTGATGTGTAAATATAGATAAAAAATAAATAAATAAGATCGGTGCGTAATTAAATTTAAATATAAATAAAATAAGAGGACCAGTGCAATAAATATAAATTGAATAATAAGTTTGCATGACTAGAGATAAATATAGATCAAAATAAAGTTAAGGATACTTCACTTGATATAAATATAAAATTACCATAAATATATAAATAAAAATAATTATAAATAGATAATAAAAAATAAAAAAATAAAACGATATACACGCATGCTTCCTTTACCTCAACCATACGAGATAAATCGTGAACTTGCAGTATAGATTTCTATTTCTTCCTTTCTCCTTCTCTTTTATTACTTACTCATTCTTCTTCTATCCATAAAAAGTAGGAATGTCAAAGCGGGTCAGGTCCACCGGGTCGGCCCGCTAGCCCGCCAAGAAAAGGGCTGGCCGGGTTGGAATTTCCAACCCGTCAACCTGCTGTAACCGGGCGTCTAGCCCGTCAGTTTAGCGGACCAAAACGGGTCAGTCCGCCTTGGCCTGCCAACCCTTTTTTTATTTTTTAAATTTTTTTATCTTTAAAATTAAAAATAATTAAAAATAATACTTTTTTATATTATATAAATAAATTTATATATATAATAGATTTATAAACAAAAATAAAAAAAAAGTTTAAAAAAAATTTAAAAAATTTAAAAAAGTTAGAAAAAAGAGGCGGGTCAGCCCGCCGGCTAGCCAACCTGCCTAAGACGGGACGAGTTACAATATTCAATCCGTTTATTGATGGCGGGCCAGCTCAGCCTAACTCGTTTTTGCCGAGCCACAAGCGGGTCAAACCAAAACGGGTCGGACTAGCCCGTTTTACTACCCCTAATAAAAAGTAATCCACTCTATATGTAAAAGTTATATCTTCCCTTTCCCCTTTATAGTGTTATGTTTCTATAATCAAGTACAAATACATTAACTACATCTTATATATTCATACGTGGAGATAAGATAAGATTGGTAATTATCTGTATTCTTTTATGGTACAATTATAACTTAAGTTTTTGCATATTTTTCTTTTGTCTTATTTTAATCTTTATTAATATATATATATGTTATATTTTGTGATGGTATTTAAAGTCTTATCTTATTCTTGCAATATTATATTTATTTTATTTTATTTAATGACAATGTAATTATAATATATTTATTTATAACTTATATATTTATAATACATATGTATTTTATAAATAAACGTCATATAATTTTGTAGTAACATTATTATATTATTATATTGTTATTAGTTAATTAGTTTTAATATTTATGTATATTTATGATTGTTGTATTTATATATTCATATTTTATTATAATAAATGTCTTATGTAGTGTTCTAAATATTTATATTAATTTGTTAAAATATTTACATTATTCTATTTTTTATTTAAATATTTGTTATCATTATTGCACTAGTACTTATTTATTATTAGTATTACTATTACTAGCATAAACACAGGCGCTATCGCGTCTGTGTGTATGCATTTTTTAAATATGTGTGATATTATATCAGTAGGTGATAATATTATAATGTTATTAAGTTAATATATAAACTAAAATTATATTTATTAAAAATAAAGTGAAATATATAAGAATAGATGACAGAATAATCATTGATAAATAAAGAAAAAAGAGAAGAAGGAGAGATAACCGATTTTATAAAAAACTTATAAAAGTAACGGTCAATTTTAAAAAATTTAAAAAATTATTATATTTAAAGGGTAAAATTGGTATTTTGAAATGTGGACACAAAAGGGAAAATCTCCTTTATATATTGTTATAGATTAAGTTAATATATAAACTAAAATTATATTTATTATAAATAAAGTGAATTATATAAGAACAGATGACAGAATAATCATTGATAAATAAAGAAAAAAAGAAAAGAATGAGAAATAGCTGATTTTATAAAAAACTTGTAAAAGTAACGGTCAATTTTTAAAAATTTAATAAATTATTATATTTAAAGGGTAAAATTGGTATTTTGAAATGTGGACACAAAAAGGGGAATCCCCTTTATATATTGTTATAGATATTTACCATTTATAATTTATTTTTTTATTTATTATGGTCACTATTATTTCTAATAATAATAGTAGTTTTATATATTAAATAATAAAATATTTATAAATAATGTGACCGTGACATATTTTATATTAAAAATATTACATTTGTAAAAGTTTTGGATGTTACATCTAGTGCTTTAGGAAAGAACCTAGATCTACCTTTAAGAGTACTCCAAATACATTGAATGATTTGCTTATTAAATATAGACAAGATAGTAGTGGTCCAATAGAAGATGGGATGAAATCCAATCATAGCCTCCACTCCACTTAATCTATATAATATATACTACTATCTATACTTATATGTATTTTTTATCAAAAATCAAAAAATCCAAAAGCTAATTACCAATATACTTGCTAAATCTATATGGATACGAAACTTATTGATACTACTACGTAGTCATACACTTGTTGAGATTGGCTGCTAAGAAAACATCATTACATGTCACTTGCAAAAGTAATGAGGCATGGTGATGAGACCGATTCTCTTAGTTGACAATGATGAAGGAATTGATTAGAAGGAAACAAAGAACTTATCCTCACGTTTCAAAGTAAAAAATAATATATAATAAACCTAACTAAGATACATAAATATTAAATTAAAAAAACTAAATAAGCACCAAAAAAATTATTTTAAAATAATAATAATAAGAATAACAACAATAACAATAATGATTTATTTTATATTAATTTTATTTTGTAAAGGTAAAATTATAATATTACATTTTAATCTATTAAATTTTTTTTTATCTATTACATCAATCAAATCACTCATAAACTTTCACAAATTTCAGTTTTACATCTATCAACTTTCACCTTCAAATCTTTTGAAATAAACAAATAACACAAACTTTATTTCAAATCCACCAAAATTCATCCATTCACAATCTCCAAATTTATCTTTGGAGAGGAACATTCACCTTAAGCCTTGGAATTGTCTTCTTATTCGTATCCTCTAAGGTTTTACATCATATATCTCTAAGTTCCAAAAAAATAAAATAACTACTAAAAAATATAATAACTATAAGATACCATATTTTCTAAATCATAAGAATCTATTAATAAAATAAATCTCCTAAGAGTCTTGGGCCAAATTCTTGGCCCAATAACTTTGTTGCATCTTCAAAACGACTCCTTCTTTCTACACCCCAAAAATTTCTTCCTGCAGCCCCGTTTTTTGAAATACCAAAAGTACCCCTACTAAAAAATAATACAAAATGATAGTGTGAGGAAGATTAGATTTTGGTTTTGCCGTTTGGGTGGTGATTGGGTGTGGAAAGAAAACTTCACAACCAGCAACAGAAAACTATGAGGAAAACTAATTATAGATGAAATGATATTTAACATTCAATGATTCTTTATAGTTAGAGAGTTTAAGAATAAAATAGTACTATACTTTCCTCAATTAATCATTTAGTTTTATCTTATTTCATGATGGAATAATAAATAAAATACGTATTAGGTGTACCAAACATTAATAAACCTCAAAATGAATGAAGCTATCAATATTGGACTTGCTCACGATCTTCAATCCTCTTTGCTTTTCTTAATTAGTTTAATTCTTGAATCTTAATTAGATGTTCAAAGTTGAAAATATACTATTCTTATCATCATCATCATCATCATAATTAATGAGAGTTACAAAGACAAAAAGAGAGGAAAAGAATCGTAGGCTTATGGAACAGTTAACGTATAAACATCAACATCACATCATAAATTCCTAACTTTTTTTGCCATGAGTCAATAATTGAATCACAAGTTCATTGACATCAAACCTTACGGCAAAAACTTTATTAGAAAAAATAATACACATTTGAATGATTTGCACCTCCAATAAATTAATGTTTCCAAGGAAAAAAAATATTACGTGTAAGAAAAATACGACTAACCTAAGCATACCAATGAATTCGTGATCGTAGAAGTAATCAAAATAACCATAGAACACACTTAAATATAATCCACTAATTATTGAGTGGATTGTGGTATTTGATGTGAGAAGTTCCCATTGTATGTTCATAAATTTTAGAACATAAAGTACTTACGTGAAAATTACTAAAAACATAGGAAATTAAATATCTAGACTCAAGTTTTAGTCACCTCTTATGATTTTTTTTAATGACAAATTAAGATATGGGTTATGTTTTACATGAAAATAGAATTTACTCTTATTAATATATGATAGCTAATTTTCATTAGAATTTTAATTTTGTAAATGAATACAATGAATTCTAATTTTGATAAAAGAACAATAAAAAAAATCAACCAATCCTTTTTTTCCTTTTTTTTTTAATCACAATATTGAAACCCGAGCGACATATAATAGAAATGCAGATGAAAGATGGAGATAGAAATTGTAATTTTGGTAAGGATTATTCATCGTTCAAAGTAATGACAATTTTGTTATAAAATTATTTATAACGGAGGGTTATGACTAATATCATTAGGACTCTCTACGACCATAAAAATATGACTAATTTCTTTTTAACATAGTTTATTCCATAATCATGACGTCATCTATAAAAAAATAAATCAATAAATAATAACTATATATTACTTTTTATTCCGTGTAAATATGTAACTTACAACCTAATTCTATTTGTATTATAGAAAATCTTTTGTTGTTACAATTAAATAAAAACTATTTGCACTTGATGAGTATATTTAAATTTGAAGACACAACGTTAAGTTGCTGCCTAACTCTACTCAATACAACAATAAATAAAGGGTTAAAGGGTTAAATATGTTGCTGCTCCCTTAACTTTGAAATTAGTCCATTTTAAAATTTTGGACAAATTTAGTCATTTATCTTTCGAAATGCGTGAATTTAGTCTTTTTAATTAAATTTTATTAAGTTTATTTGACATTTTAAGTACGTTTCATAATAGTATTTGACTTAACATTAAAGAAAAATGTGTCAAACCATATAAACAACTCAAATACAATCATAAAATATGTACGAAACATCAAATAAACCTACCAAAATTTGATTAAAATGATTAAATCCACGTATTTCGAAAGATGAAAGACTAAATTGGTCAAAAATTTCAAGATGGATTAATTCCAAAATTCACTGAAAGATAAGAGACCAAAAACATATTTAACCCATAAATAAAAATTGTCCTTCTTTTCCACTTTCTTTCCGTTATTCAATATATACTTGTATTTTGGTATTATTTGATTTAACATAAAAAAAAATCCACTTTCCTTCTATACTTTATACTTTCAGCAAACTAGATTAAGGGAATTTATCGATCCAAACTTAGAAGATAAATCATAAAATTGTGCATTAAACAACACTTTGGTAAATACATTATCTAGTTGATCATGATTCCAAATATAACCACTTTGAATAATTTGATTTTTAATTTGCTAGGAGATGAAGTGACCATCAATTTTCATATATATTTCACTCATGAAATATTGTCACAAAAAGTGTCTTAAAAGGTTACCACTAATAAACCTATAATAACCAAATATTAGATTCATCAAGAATATTTTCAATCCAATCATAACCATTATTACCATTTTATTTATGTGTGGTCATTCTTGGTTAGAAAAATCATTTGTTCAATAGAACCATGTCCAAATGAAAAGTTGTAGGGGCATTGCATAAATTCATTAACAAGACTAACATAAGTAATGCAAGATTAATTAATAATGAAATAAAAGAGTTTACTCACTAATTCTCGATAGTCATTAATAGCTTATAAATGTACATTTGTGGTGTCAAGTTTCAACTTACTATCCAATGGAGAGAATTTTCTTCTGGTGTCCAATTGAACATTTCATGTGAGAAATGGATTTTGGAATCGTAATGATAGCATTTGTATAATTTGTTGTTGATGATTGGGTTAAGAAAATACATTTAGCAGTCGTGAATCAAGTTTGTCACAAAAATAAGCACTTATATACATAGAATTTTATAGGTTTTGTCACTGCACTCCTACTAGAAGGACAATCTCTGATGAGGTACCCCTTGCCACAACCATGACATTTCTTCAGATTAGCAATCTGTGGGCAAGCACTCTTTAGATGTGGTCCTCCACATTGAAAACATTGAGGTCTGGTTGAGATTGCTACTGGGATGAAAACCTTATAGCGAGAGATGCTCAATCATCGACTAAGTGTGTAAACAAGAGAGATGTCATATTTGTTCTCACTCCTCTAGAATTGGTATCAATTAAACAATAACTATTGCTTAAACGATAACGTTTTTCTCTGTTTAAAGAAACAAGGTTACTCATGTGATATGAGTTCACTCAAGTGACACATACCTGATGATGAGATGGTGTTGATGATGAGTTTGTGTGTGTCAAATGAAGATATCACTGGATTATTTTGAAAACCTCCTTTAGGACTACAATTATAAAGATATAGATTTTTAGGTTTTCAAAACCAAGGAAAACCCAAAGAAAAGGTGGATATGTTCTTAAATAATGGTACTTATTAGGATTTGTTATGTGTCAAATGAGTGGCTTAAAAGAAACATTGGTCGAGAGACAATCCAATGGTAAGTTCATTTCTCTTCTACTTCTATTTTGATCTTTCATTCTTTCGTTCTTGCATTCTAAAATTTTATTGAATTTTTTGTTAATAAGTAAAAACAAAAACAATACAAAAATAAAAAAAGTGCATTTTTTATTTATAGGTCAAGGAGCTTATCTAGCAAAGTCGATTAATTAGGATGGTGGAGAAGTTGTTTTGGAGACCTAATTTGCAAAAGGGAAGGATGCAAGAAAAAAGGACGTGTTCAAGGCATTGTAGAAAAAGAAAAGTTTGAGACTTCGAATGATGATTCATGCTCAACTTAAATGAAAAGAGTTATCGATAAGTATCTAAGTATAGTTGTCCAAAAAATAATATTTTGTACTCAAGACTAAAGTCTCTCTCAACACATTTTTTTTTTTTTGCAAAATTTCAAGATAAACAAAAATCCATTTTAATCTTAATAACTATATCAAGTTTAGAACACAATTTTAGACTCATTTTGACCTTTTCAAGCCATTATCTTGTTCAAAATCAATATAAATTTTCAAACACAAATTTTCCACTTCTATCCAAGCAACTAAATCTAAATTTTGTTCAAGCTTCAAACCTTGAATTTGGAAGGATGCTCTACTATAATATACACAAATATTAGGTAAATCCAAACTAATATCTATAACTCAATTAACTCATAGAAACTTATTATTTTAATTTGAATTAAAACCTACACAAACATCTCACAAATATAAACATTTATATCATATTTTCTGAGTGATCATAAATTTTTATATGGATTAAGGATAATTTTCCCTAGATGAAGTTACTTGCTCCAAATGGCTAAGGGAGTTGGAAAATGTACCAAAATTTTAGAGACTTAGAACAACATATTCAAATAATTGCAAATTTCAATCAAGACCTAAACTAGTTGAGAAAAATCATTTTTCTTGATTAACTTAATTAATATTAAGCTCAAACATTAATAGAAAAGTGGAAGTGAGAATTTTTTAGAGCAAAACAAAACTCACCCTAACTTAAGATAAATTTGAATAAAAATAATCTTATACTCGTCAAATACTCTGTAATGATTTAATTTTGAAGAAGATGATAATTGAGATCATAAATGGAAAGAGAAGGGTGAGATGTGAACTTATGAGAAAAAAACAAGGGAGAAATAAAAGAAAAAATAAATAAAAAAAGAAGAAGAATGAAACTAAGAAAAAGAAATATTAAACTTTAAGACTCAAATATTTATAAAAGTTGTAATTACACTTATAAGAGCAACAATAATCATTATAATGTACAAAAAGAAGAGAGATGATAATATGATAACGATAATATTGACTACCATAATAACATTAATAAGAGTAATAATAATAATATTAACTACCATAATAAAATTAATAAAAATAATAGTAAAAGTAATAATAATTATTACAATACGACCGTGACGACAATTAGATTAAATTTACTTGACATTTTAATTTAAATAAAATAACAGTTTTCCAAATAAAATGATATTCTAATTAAAAATTTATTATTTATATAAATATTTTAGAAATATTTTTTTATTATATTTTTCACTTTAAAATATATCCGTAAATAAGATAGAAAAATAATTAAACTTATTTGAATATTTTTATATAATTAAATACAAATAAAAATTAAGATTATCATTCATTAATACTAAGAAAATATAAAATATTTTAAAAAATAAATACTCCAAAAATTATCACACATTATAATAAAAATAAAATAAAGTAAATAGAATGCTCACTTAACCTAAAAGAACTTCGAACCTGACATAACCGAAAATAAATAAATAAATAAATATATATATATATATATATATATATATATATATATATATATATATATATATATATATATACTAGAATACTGTATCGTCATCTTTGTTACTTCCCTAATTAATTTTTTTTTTCATTTATAATTTAATCTAGTTTCTAAAAAATGTTTCTATTTTTAGTTTAATATTTTTCCATTTTTCATTCTTAACAATTAGTATGTATAAGATAAAACGACTGAAAAGTATAAAATCATCAATATGAATGTGATATTAGGAAAGTACAATAAAACATCACATTAATTTTCTGTTATATATTATTAATTGATAATAAGATAAAAGAATAAAATAAAATTACTCTGTTAACATACTGCAAAAGATCAAATCTTTAAACTAAAATTAATATTTTTTTTTTAAAATAACGAGAAATATCCTCCGCATCATTATCATTGTCTTTATATTTTTAAGTACAGTCTAAAACCTTCTGACACTAAAATAATAAAATTTCTTATTTAATATAAAATAATTATAAAAATTCCTATTTAAATTTGTGTATTTATACATAACCAAAAAATTGTATACGGATTTCTTTACTTCTATTTCCTTAATAAATAAATATGCAATTAAATAATGAGAAAAATAATTAATAGAGGTTTTATAATTAATATATTATTATTATATAATAATAACTTATTTATTTAATAATAATATTATTATTATCATTATTATCTGCTAGTTGTGCTGATTGCTGTCTGAACCAAATTTTACTTGTTTTCAGCTTGCACAAGAGTCTCCAATCTTAACCTCTCTCTCCACTTGCCAAAGGAAAGGCTAAAGAGGAGAAGGAAAAAGGCAAAGCAACACAGCCATGTCTTCCCCAAGCAAGCGCAGAGAGATGGACTTGATGAAACTGTTAATCCTTTCTTTCATCAATTCCATCAAAGTTTTAATCTTTTTTCTAATCCCCTTCTCTTTCTGATTCTGGGTCTTCTCCATCTTTTCTTTTTCCTAGGATGATGAGTGATTACAAGGTGGAGATGATCAACGATGGAATGCAAGAATTTTATGTGCAATTCCATGGACCCAATGAGAGTCAGTTCCCTTTCTTTCCTCTTCTTTCTTTCTTACTTTCCTGCTTCTCATCAAGTTAGATGCTTTGCTTTTCTCGGTCTTTTCCCTTTTTTCTTGAAGTTTTATTTGTGGAGATTGCTGTTTGACCTCAGTAGCTTTAGATTTGTGTAGCTACAAGATGATATCGGCACCTTTTTATGCCCCTTGTGTTTGTTGTGTTAATTGCTGTGTTTTTTCTGTGGATTCTGTTCATAGATTTTTGGACAACAATATTTCTTTTGTTCATGCTTTAATTTTGTAAATGATTTTTGTACTTATTGATTTTCCTTTTGCTTGTTGGGGAGTTGTTAGTATGAACATGGAGCTGATGTCTAGCCAGAAAGGGACTGGTGTGAGCTAAATTTTGTTGGTTTTTACCTGTATCAGCTTTTGCACCTTTGATTGTTGGTTTGGCCTGGTTTGAGATCCTTATCAATATTTCTGTATCATGTAGCTTCCTTTTTCTATAGTCGTATTATCTGTTTGATGGCTTTTGGCAGGTCCTTATCATGGTGGTGTGTGGAAAGTGAGAGTTGAGTTGCCTGATGCTTATCCTTATAAATCTCCTTCCATTGGCTTTGTCAACAAGATCTATCACCCAAATGTTGATGAGATGTAAGCAAATAGTAGTAATGTTCTGACATTTGGGTGACTTATTATGTGTTTGATGTAAAAAAAACTGTGTCAGCGTGTCTGATCTGATAATCTTCGATGACAATAATCTCAGGTCAGGATCAGTGTGTCTGGATGTTATCAATCAAACCTGGAGTCCCATGTTTGGTAATGAAATTCAATAAACTTTCTGAGAAAATGTGTGGATTGTTCAAAATTTAATATTTTGACTATTTTGATTTGTTCTTGTATGTCAAACAAAACTCCTTTCTTCCCTCCAGATCTTGTTAATGTGTTTGAGGTGTTTCTACCACAACTTCTGCTGTATCCCAATCCATCAGACCCCTTGAATGGAGAAGCTGCAGCTTTAATGATGCGTGATCGATCTGCTTATGAGATAAGGGTTAAAGGTATTCATTCTTTCTGCTCATTTTCTAAAAAGAAATTTCTTGCATTAGTTTATATACACTCATTTCTCTGTATGTGTCACAGACTTGCAATGTTTCTTTGCAGTTTTTTGGTTACATTTTTCTAATGGCAGCCACTGTCAAGATTTTAGACCTTTGTGTAGTAGATGTAGAGCTACCATCACTACTCAGTGAATTGGATGTACATATGTTTGAATGTACACTCAGAAACAATTGGAACTTCATTTTTTAATAATCTTGACCTCATTCAGTTATCTTATTAATATTATTAAAACAAATGGCTGCTCCTTTATTAACTGCATTATAAATTTTTTACATTTCAAGTTCTGATCCTTTAACAGAACTGATTTTGTTGACAGCTGCCACCATTACCATCAAATCCTTAACCTCAAAGTAAGGCATAAAAACAAGAAAGGATTGAGAGTTGGATAACCATCTAATGGAATTACTTGTGTTATAGAAACTCGAGGAAACTTGGTTTATTAACAATTTTATTGGTGTTGCAAAAGATGTTAAAAGCATGGAATGGTGAAAATTTTGATCTCTGGCAAAGTATTTGTAAATGAAGGGCAGTACTATGCCCAGATTACAGCTTCAGTAAATTTGAAATTATAAAACAAAACAGGCTTTAATGGAATGTTTGTATGCCCTAGTGTGCAGACTACACTATCGTTTTGGCTATGTTTGGATGTAAAGAAAAGGATAAGATAAGGTGTAATGAATTGGAATTATACTATGTTTTTGCTTGAATTGTTTTAAATAAGGATGAAATGGAATCAAACCTAGGGAAATTCATTCCATTTCATGATTTCAAGTAGTAACTTTATTACATTTCATTTTATTCTGCATACCATTAGACATCCAAAATGCAAAAGTATAGCTGTATCAGTTCCTAGACAATTAATCTAGCTTTGAAACCTTATGAATCTCTGATTTTTATATTTAGAAGCAATGAAGTTTTTCTTTTTTATTCAATTCATACATGATAGTGATGTGTTTCTGGGTTGAATGTCAGAGTACTGTGAGAAGTATGCTAAGGCTGAAGACATAGGGGAAGTGACTGAAGAGAAATCCAGTGATGAGGAGATGAGTGAAGATGAATCTGATTCTAGTGATGAACAGGTTGTTGGTAAAGCAGACCCCTAGCTTTGCATGCATGTCCTGTTCTTAACATTGTATTTTATCTGTAAATGATGTTGTATTTGTGTTAATTTACCTCACCACATGTGAACCTGTTATGGATAAGGGGGAAAAGTCTCCTTCCTTCTATTCTACTTTCCTCTGTCACTGTAAATAAAGTACCATTGATTTCCTGATGCAATTTTATTTCATGTTTAGCCATCATAATTTACTTACATGGATTTTACTAATAATTGATCAGAAGACAGTGTTTAAGAAGTTAATAAATACAATTTCATTAATGATTATTTAAACAATCAAATTTAATTGTTCCTTCTTATTTTTCACGGGAGGAATTATAACTTTATTGAAACATGTCTTTATAGTTTCGTTTCAATAATAAATGAAATATTTAACTATAAATACACCTAAATTTTGTGAAATTTTAAACCAGGCATTCTTTTACTTTTTTTAAGTTCAAAAAACAAAATCTTATAAGAATCACAATAAAAATTTACTTATTTAATTGAGGTTAAAAATAGTACTTTCTAATTTTAGACTATTCATTTTTTTATATCAAACTACAATTAAAAATTTTACTTTGTAGAGATAAAACATATTTAATTATGTAAAATTATCATTTCTTGATCTACTTTGAAAGGTTAAACCATCTTAAAGATCAAATCCACAATTTTTATTTCTTATAACTCTTCTAACTAAATTTGGTTCACTTCCCAAAAGCAGTAACCAAATAGAAATAAAATAAAAAACTGTGAGTCCATTGACTAATTAGTTTTGACAAACGTGTTAAAGTTAAAAGCTAAACAGAATATTCTCATTAACCTTCACAATCAAGCATGGTCTGCTTTGGATAGACGTGCAATACACATAAATCTTATAAGAAAATATAAAAAAAAATCATAAACAAATATTTCTTGTGATCAAATGGCAACGATTCATGCTCTTTTATGTCTAAATTATTCATTATCTGGTGAATTAAATTTTTTGCATAACCTTTTGAAACCGATTAGGAAATAGTCTCGATATAAATCCAGTTCATGAATCACTGACCAGTGTTAATCTATAATAATAATAATAATAATAATATAAAAAGGATTTTATATTCTTTGTTCATATTTCAAAATTTAAGTTTTATTTTTTGAAATATAATTATTTATTAAATTTTTAAAAATTAATTATTATTTTAAAAATTTTTATAAAATGGTTTATTTCTGTTTTTTTTTTATTTATCAATGATTATTCTTTCGTTTAACATAATATCTTGTTAATATCATGTGTATTTAAAAAATATGTAAAGAAGCGTTATCTCTCTTATGTTTGCGCTGGTATAAATAATAGGGTTTTGTGTTGCATCAGACGTTCGAAATACTAATTAGGGTAACGACTCCTACAAAAGACTATATTATTGTTTTTGGGGTGTGTAACAGTGTAATAATTGAACCGATAAAAGAAACATCGTAATATAATTGTGGCAACAAGTTTAGGATAAAGTATGATGTGATAAAAGAATAGATATAGTTAAGTGTCACTCAGGAGACATATATTGAATGAAGCATCCAAATATCATTGTTTGTTTATATATTTGAATATTTTGTCCTCAATTCCTCACTTTTTCATAAATCTTTGTCTTTTACTAACAAGTTATTTCTTATGTATTGTTCTTTCTTTTATTTATTTTTAATACCGTATGCATTTAAACATATTCCATCTCACGTTTTATTTCAAATGTTATGCTAATAATCTAAAAAAAAAATGGCTTGTAGTCGTAGGTGTGATCCCAAAAATTTTAATAATTAGAAAGTACAAATGTGGTTAAATATTTGAAGTAAAAGATAAAATTTTTAAATGTAATTTAAAAGATGAATTTTATTTTAACATAAGATTTGGTGAATAATTATTTGGTTAGAAAAAATATATCTTGACATGTTAGATATAATTTGATATTATTGTTAGAGAATAATAATAATAAGTTGTGATGATTAATCATATATGTGATGATTTGTTTTATTTGATAGATGTTATTCTTATTAGTGCATGATTTAAGTTGAGGGATTATATCAAATTTTGTAAGTGGAGAGCAATGGTAAATGGAAAGGTTATTCGTAAGCTTTGTGCGAAAGTTGCAAATTAGTTCTTGACACTAAAAACATTAGTGTTTATGATGATATGTTTGAACTGTTATTTGAGACAAGAGACTTTGTGAATGATTGACAATTAATGAAATTAAATAGTATTTTGAGACATTAGAGTTAAAAAATGTTTGGGTGAGTGTTATAGTATGACTGATGTACACTATTGTATGATGTTTGGATGTTTGTATACTCACCCTTGCATTAGTGATTTCCACCTGCAATGATTGTATTTACGGAGAATTATAATCGTACATGTGTTGAGAAATAGGCACAATACTAGAAAGAATGATTAATATCGAAAGACGTCTTTAGTCTTAAATTTTTTCTTTTTAATAAAATCAGTTTACAATTGAAATTTTCAATAAAATAAGAATGAAATATAATATTAGATTTCTCCAACATTAAGGGATAAATGAAATGAGATGCAACACCTTTTTAGAATATACTATAATTTTGATATCATCTTAATATAGAGTAGAACGTAAATTTAATTCAATCCAAGCAAAAAAGTGTACCACAACTCATTTGAAAACAAAAACTAACAAATATACTACCTCATCTGCATGCAAAATCTAAAAAGAAGGAAGAATCAAAATTCAGGTGGAAAAAAATGGAAAAACTTTATCTACAAAACTCTCCTTAGCCAATCTAGGTTAACTCCTCATAGAATCTTGACTCAGAAAAATATGTAGGAAAAAAAAGAGAGGAAGATATTAGAATAAATCCTCTCAAACTTGAATTTCATACATAGAAATGGCCTTATTAGTTGGGTAAAATATCAATTTGTATAAGTTTTTGACTTCAAAGGATAAATCCTCTCTAACTTGAATCACATCAGATTTCATGACATAATAACGATCCTATACATACTTTATTTCTCAACTAAGATACATGAAACACATGGGTCTAAATTTACTAGAGGTGTGATGGTAAAGCCAACTTATAAATATAAAGTTCATAGTTTACGCATTTGATATAGATATAATCATTCGGAAGAGTAACTGTAGCATGTAGAGATTAATTCTTGTATGGCATACTATGAACCAAGAAGTTACTATACAAGACATTCATCAGCTATCTAAAGAAGAAGCATCACCTGCAAGATGCAGATATCCAAAGAAAAAAATTGTTGACCATTTTAATTTAACCCATTGATTGAGGTAGCTATTGAATACAGTTGAAGAACTAACTCTATATTAACAGAGAGTATGGGCTAAAGCCTATGAAAGGCAAGGGCAACTAAAGCTCTTCCTGAAAAACTAGTACCAATAACAAATATTTCAGTTATATACCTACCATCTTTTCTCTCCTTCAAAATCTACATATGGCTTGGTCTCCTCTTCCCAGAATCTGTTCTCAAACGCTTCACAGGGTTTGCCCAACCAACTGACCCACCACCAGACCCATTTGATGGTTGAGATGGTTGACCACCCCATCTAGTATCCTTTGGGGTTGAACCTGACCCTGGACTTCTTATAGCACCATGTGGAGAAACAGGACATGCTGATCCACTCCTTCCCTTCCCCAATGACTTTTCTCTGTCATTTCTTTTCTTCTTGCACACAACCAACTGACCCGGATGTGTGAGCATTGAAGGATTATCCTGCTGAGGTTGCTCACGCGCACTGCTGCTGCCACTGCCAGTTTTGGACTCCTTCAAATGACCTTTGAACCTGGTGCTTTCGCCGTTAGAAGCAGCTCCACTTTGTGGCAGCTTCTGTGAAGGGATTGGATCGGTTTCCACATCATTGGTTGCCCTGTGCCTTTTGCTGGTGCCAACTGTTACTTGCCTTGGGGATGAGGTGGTACCACCAGGAATTTGGCTAGAGAATGAAAGTGCACTTCTTGCTTCTCCAAAATCTGTATCCGGGAATGCAATTTTCAGGATATCAAAGAATAGATCATGAACCTTCCTTGCTTCAGATCTCACCTGCAAATAATGATCATTCAGAACTTTTAACAGTTACCAAAATGGATGGAGATCATATGAACAATCCTGGTCTCTATTAATTTCAGGTCCTTAGAATTGTGAACAGAAATCTGCCAAAATTGTCTTTGGACACATAAATTTTCCAAATACTATTTAGTCAGATTTTGTTTCCTTCGCTTTGTACAATTAACACGGATAAGAAATCTCACCTCATATGAATATCCGTAGAAATGCATTGAACCCCTCAACATGAACTGTACATCAAACACCAGCTCCATTACTCCGGTATAATCCATTCTATCAATCCGCTGGTCAATCTTCCGTAAATCCAACAGACTGCTCCCAGATCCACCCGCATACCCAGAATTCTCAATCCTCTTCCACAAATCTGTTAGCAAAGGTACTATCTGATGGCCTTCCTTGTCTATTTTCCTTTGGAGCTTGCTAATTACATTCTTGCACTGCATGTGTTGTGTGGGGTCATATATTTTACATTAGAAATCTACAAGAGACATCTCCAACATGGTTTATTTAACGAGTTGAGATTAAGTTCACATAGCAAAAAGAAAGTTAAAGCAAAAAACAGAGCAAAGTAATATGTTAAGAATAGCAGCAAGTGTTAAACCTTCAAGATTCTGGTATATTATGTTATATTAATATTAATATTTTATCATAATTAAGCTTGAGATTAATAATGGTTCCTGCTTGCAGTCCATGTAACATGCAGTGAGGTATGAAAAGCAAACAACCATGGCAGGAAATAAGACATTAGGCACAAGATGACACATACTCCTCTTTGGATTATTTCAGTCGTCTTGGTGCCATGAACTGAAGATCCATTTGAATTGAGAAGCTTCCCCTCCCAACTTTCTCTAGGGTGTTCACCATCATCAGAAGGACCAGATGTGCAATTCAAACGATTAGACTGAGGTGACCCATGTAATTTGGACGTATTAGCTACTTTTCTTGAAGGTAATTTTTGCTTGTTTTTTAATGATGTTGCATTCTTATCATGCTTGCCGGCATTCTTGTCCACAAATGATTTTGATTCCGTATCCATCCTTGTTTGCATCTGATATTTATAGTCTGCCAAAAGAGATGATTCTCCTCGTTGAATAGATTTCATCTCACTGCCAGACTTGTCGTCGGGCCTTTCCACAGCATGGCGGGGACGAACACGAAGACTACGCTTACGCTTAATCTTGGGTTTCTGCAAAACTTGTTCACCTTCCCCCTCATCTCGATCATGAATCCAACTTCCTGATTGTTGATGATCCATGTGAGAATCACCTGATCCTGCAATTTCCCCTTCTTCCAAGTCGTCTCCCTTGCAAAAGTTATTTAATAAAAATGAAACATGGAACAAAGAAGCCCCAAAGAAAATGATAAAAATAATCAAAATATAAAATAAAGTCCATGTACCATAATTTTTGAAATGGAGCTTGGCCTGGCATCCAATGCAGAGAGGGAACCAAATTTCTGAGCAGAAACTGAAGGTGAAACTGTTTGCACCAATCTTTGATTGTCAGAGGATGATCCTGAGGAACCAGCCTCTTCAGCCACATGATTATGTCTAGCATTTTCTGAAGAACGAGCAATTTCATATCCAGCATCAGAAGTTAAACCATCCTCTTCCAATTGATGTCCATCAGCCCCGCTATAAACATCATCTTCAAACTCTCCAATTTCCCCTTCTTCCTGTGCAGAATACTCATTTCTGTCTTCAGAGCTTGCTTCAGAATATTCTCCATTTTCATCTTCCAACTCTTTATAATTAGGATGTTTTTTTCCCTTGGGCCGTCCCCTTCTCCTTTCAGAACCCACCTCACTGTCCATGCCAACACTACCACTCAATAAAATGTTCTTTGATGGTCTTTTAGATAAAGATGCAATAGCAGCATTCACTTCTCTTGAATTGGCTCGAAGCCACTGAGGCACCTCATCATGTTGCATCATCTCCTCAGGCCAATCTAGTTCTTCATCCATTTGATCAAACAACTCCAATTCCTCTTCACTCCTAGCAATCATGCGATTTACCTCCTGAAGAGAAGGAACATTGTGGACATTTTCTTGATACCTTTCTTCATCATGTAACAATGTCTCTAAAGTCAAACGCCTCTCTTCATGTGTTGTCCTTTGATCAAAACGTCCAGCATTGATAACCTCATCGGCCATATCTATCTTATATTGTTGAATATTGTTCCTTATGAGGCTCTCAACTGATCCTATATAACGGTCCTTACCCACAAATTCATCCTCTATATCGACAGTGCCTCCACTTCTCAGTTCATCCTCCTTCTGATGGCTAGAGATTTTGTCAACAACAGCCTCCATGTAGATAACTCTGACTTCTCTTTTCTGTCCAATACGATGAGCTCTGGCCACAGCCTGCTCCTCATTTTTCGGGTTAGGATCAGGATCATAAATAACAACTGTGTCAGCAGACTGAAGGTTAAGGCCTCTCCCAGCAGCTCGAATGCTAAGCAAGAAGATGAAACAGTCTGAATCAGGGCTATTGAAGTCCATTATAGCTGATTCACGGTCATCCAAATTAGTAGTCCCATCAATTCTTCTGTACACAAACCTTCGCAGATTCAAGTAATCTTCCAATATATCTAGAAGTTTTGTCATGGTACTGAACAGCAAAACTCGATGACCAGTTCTTTGAAGCTTTATAAGGATCCTATCCAGGATCCACAATTTCCCACAAGATTTTACAATTAAATTTGTAGATAATTCATTAAATAATGGGTAATTAAGACATGGATGATTACAAGTTTTCCGCAACTCCATGCATCTGTTATTTAAAGTCTTGTACTCTTTTGCCTGGTAGAGCGGATTCTTTTGAATCTTAGATTCCTCACCTTCGGGATCAAGTCGAAGGGTACCCGTTGATTTGACCCAGTCATAAATGGCACTCTGCACAGCTGACATCTTACATCGTAAAACTATAGAGACCTGCAATGCAGCACAGATATTAGGATTGTAACACCACATAAAGAGTAAAAGGTCAAGGAGGAGTCCAAATCAAACCTTTGGTGGTAGTGAGCCCTCAACTTCTTCAACACGACGCCTGAGCATGAAAGGCTCAAGAATTTGGTGAAGTCGATGGATAATGATAACCTTTTTTTCAGTCTCAAGCCAATCATCTTCTGTATTTTGAGTGGAACCTTCCTTTTGAAATGGCTTTGAGAACCAATCATTAAAGGCTTTCTTGTTGTCAAAAACCTCTGGAAGAAGTAAATTTAAAAGCGACCACAGTTCTTTCAAATCATTCTGCAGAGAAATTTACATAATTTTTTTTATCAAGATTTGTAATGCAGCATGTATCTAAATGATTTATCAATAGATGATCATTAAAGACATCTAAATGAAGTTAACATAAAGAACATGAGTCAAAATAACAACAGGTATTTACTGAAGCAAGACATGAATTCTTAGCAAGAGGACTTTGACTATCTTCCAGCAACAACAAAATGAACACGGCTAGAATAATGACATATACTTGACCAAAGGTTTTGGATACAACACAAGGCACCCAAGTCAGGATTTTGAGCTGTAACCAAATTAACAACATTCAAGCTTTGAAAAAAAAAAAAAGAAAAAAAAAAAGTCTTAATAGTAGTTTATGATAGTAAAGGAAATTATCTATAGATAAGGCACTACTAGACCCAAACCCCAGCTTAGTATCAGCCATCAGGAAGGCATGACAAGACAAGGATCTGTCATCAGTTAGATCTGAATCTAGCCTCATTATATTAGGTAACTTGGCTCCTCTTGAAAAGGATTGTACCAATTAAAGCCATTCATATAAGAATATAACAGAAAACGTATCCCAAAATTGTCTAAACAAAGGTTAAGAGCTGTAAAAAACTCTTAATTCATGGCTGAGCCAAGTTAAATGGCTCACAGTATTCACCAAGCAACAGCTTATAAGTGCCTTTGCCATCATAAATATTTTAAATTGTTAAAAGAACGTATAAAATTCTGCTACTGTCAAACACTACTCCTAAAAGTTTAAACAGATAGGTAAAAGCATATGAATACTTTTATCACCTTATAACACTCCCCCTTACAAAAGACCTTAGGAATAAAACATAGACAATGTAAATGTCAACTCTAACTTGTGCTGAAATTTTATTTAGAAGAATGGAGTTGCCGAAGACTGAACTTATGACCAATTGACCATAAAGGATATAATACGTGTTCCAAGGAAAGAGATTTCATAAAGCTAAAGCTATTAGTTGAAGGCACATGAATGTTTTTAACATCCAGGGCATAACAAGCTTGTGCAACAAATGTGCAAACTTCAAGAATCGTGGAGTTTGCTTGAATTGGGTCATAAAAGACATTATCAGTACACAGGAAAACTACAGCCACTACACATTTGTATCATAGCAAAGTAGACCTGTAAAGGTGTTCCTGTCAGAAGCAGGCGTCTTTGACAGCGATATCTATCGAGATCACGAGCTAGAACTGATTCCCTATCCTTCATTCTCTGTGCTTCATCGATTATTATATACTTCCAGTCAATTTTTGAAAGCCTCGACCGATCATACATGATGAACTCATAAGTAGTCACCAGGACATTAAATTTCATAGCCATAATCTCCTGCAAATATAACAAAAGGAAATTTAGCATTGAACATTAAATTACTCATAAATTAATGAGCTCTGGCACACTTACCTGTGAATATAATTTTGTCCGGTAATCCTTCCCTCCAGCATAAAAAATGCATGACACAGATGGTAACCAAGTATGCAACTCACTCTACATAGTGGACAAAAGTTTTCTGATTAGAAGCGACACTTGATAACAAAAAAAAAATATCACTGAAATGAAAGAATTGAAAGATCACCTTCCAGTTAACCATAACAGCATTTGGGACTATTATAAGATGTGGACCATAGTTTCCTTTAAACTCCATCAAATAGGCAATTAATGCCATAACCTGGACAGAGAAAAACTACTTCTTTTCAAGAGGTTCATAAAACCATCACAGCAAATATCATGGAAATAAAGAAGTAATATTTTTACATCAACTTCACATGATGCAACAAACTTGAATATGAATTGTAAAATCCCTCATCTCAAAAGAATATCATAGATTTTGTTCAGGTTTTAAATGCCACAGGAAATCATAATACTAACCTGCACAGTTTTTCCAAGACCCATTTCATCTGCCAAAATTCCATTTAATTTGTTGTTATACAAGGAAAGCATCCATTGCAAACCAACCTTCCAAAATAACATGTCAAATACTTAAAAGCTTGCTCCAAAAGAACATAAGCAATTATAGACAATTTCAACAGACTCAGCAACCTACCAGCTGATAGTCTCTAAGTGTTCCAGCCCGCAACATTGATGGTTGACGTACAACCTTCTCGCTCACTGCATGAGCAAGGCTGTAATACCTGGTATGTGGCAAATGGTAAGCACCAGGAATCAGATGTATTATTATACAAAAACAACAAATGTACAAAAATCATAACTTCGATAAACAATGTCAAAGAGCTACAATTACAATAAATGCTACAATTAGGCAGTTGGCACATTTTGAGACAACATCAAGTTTCATTATGCCAAAAGCACAAAACTCAAAGTACACTCACTTGCTGACAGAGGAACTGTCCTTAGGGGCATTCATCTCCATAAAACGATTTCTAATCATCACTTCTTCTCCAGCACAAGCTGCTGCCGCTCTGACTTCTTCTTCAGAAAGACCCTTTAGCCATAAAATTTATAATGTGATGAATGATTAATAGATGACTTCAAACAATATAAAAGTACATTAGAATACATGAAAAAATAAATACCACAAATTAATTGTACAAACTAAAGAAACACAGGCACACAAAAATAAAGGATTTTCTCCCAGGCCACTGGGTTTTATTTATTTTAATGAGAGGAGATTGATGAACCATGCCTGCAATCGTGCAGCAGCTGCAGCAGCTTTGGCAGCCTCCTCCACTTCCTGTTGATTCTTAGCAGTTGTTATCTTACTTCCTAATTTGTGGAGATACTCTTCAGTCTGGGTTAAGAAAGTTGAGAGGACAGCATATCTCTCCGCAGCATCACCTTGGATGCTAGTCTGCTGCTCCAGCAACATCTCCCTATATCTGTCAACATCATTGTTTTTCAAGGCTTCCATCCTTTTATTTCTGTCATCATCCTTACGTTTTGAGAACTCTCTCAACATCCTTTCATGATATTTAGCCACTCCCCTGTTGCGAGCAGTACGGGCATCACGAATGGCCCAATGTGTTTCAAGAAGCTTCTTGCGCCATTGAAATATAGATTTCAGTTGCTTCTCCCTTAAAGCTCTCTGAGATGCCTGAACTTGTCTAGCAAGTTCCATACGCTGACGTTCACACAGTCTAACAAACTTCCGATATGGCCTATCCGGCATTGCCATTATCTCTTGTTGCTGTTGATCAATCTCGTCCCTTAAACGTGCCTGAAGATCTAAAAGGCGAAGCTTTTTTCCTTCAATTTGCAACTTTAACACAAGATCTGGCCTAATTCTTTTCCTCTCTAAGTTTACTGCAAGCAAACCTTCAATCTTCCTTAAATTCTCTGTCTTTCTCTTGCTAAGGACCTCCGTGCCTTCCTCAAACAGAAGTTCTTTCACATCATATGCCAATGACAAATTGTTGTTGTTGTTGAGCATCATTGATGACCCAAATGAATCATGTTTCCTGGTGAAGAAAGGAAAATCAAATAGGGGTCCATGGTATTTTCTGGTGGAAGTCGTATCCTTTGGCTGGGCAACAGTGCTCGCCTCAGAAGGTTTATTAAGTTGCACTGTATCAGTTACGGAAGACTGGGGAGCAGCAACAGCCTTTCCCTTATCTAATACTAACTCATTTCTAACAGACGTTCTGTTAATTCCATGTTCATTTTCCTGATCAGACTTAGCCGAGCATACAACAGACAGCTGCTCTTCCCTTCCAGCAGATTCCTTTATCACAGGAGATGTAACCTGCAAATGAACTGCTGTTACAGCATTGCTCTCATCTCTGATAAAGGCTTCCTTCTTTGAAGAGTTCTTTCCGCTAATGGATGGGATATGCTGTGAATCTTTGGCATTGGCCTCATTCTGCCTTGGCTGTTCAGCCACAATATTTCCAGCAGATCTCTCTTGACTTTGTGCTCCTCCAGAATGAATTGGCTGCTGCACTAGCAAATCAAGAGGTGGTGGATTGATGGACCGAAGAAGTTCTTGGGGAAGTGCACCTTCTCCTTTCTGTAAACAACAGGAAATTAAAAAATCAGTGAGCACAATCTACATTAAATATTATGCAGTACATTTTCATTTCACAAGGTGTACATAAATAGCACAAAAACACATAAACCAAGCAGCAGACAGAATGAAGAAGGAAAGAAGATATTAAACCTTCAGACGCCGAAATGCTAGTATTTGTGCCTTAAGAACATGAAGCTGTTGTTTAGTGAAACCATTTCTTTGCTGAGGAGTTTGAGATGGCCCCGCTTGAGTTTTGGGGTAATTTCCTGATCCACCTTCATTTGTCAGACCTCCACCCTGAGAAGCCGATGGGTTTAATTGCCTGATGTACTGCATTTTTGCAGGTTCTGGACAAGATGATGATGCTTTCGCATTCAGAGGATGATCTGCACCCACATTCATGTTTGCAGAGGTCTGCTGTGGATGCATTCCATTTCCAGTTAGAACTGAATGCTTCAAAGATCCTTGAGTGTCTCTGCTATGAAGACTGAATTGCTGCACAGCCATGTCACTAGAGGTACTGGCTATACCAGCACTAATTGGTGGGCTCAAATGGTTGGGTGGAGCCATCTGCCTGGCTTTCAGAGAACCCGACTGTGCAGACACATCACCAGATGAATTAGCACGTGCTGAACTCTCACTTGCCACTGCTGGAGAAGTAACCTGCTGGTTTGAAATGGGGACAGGTGATGACTGTGCACCTGAGTTAGTATCATTTGCCTTCGGTTGTTGAACCATCCTTGATTGCATCAATGGAATAAGCTGAGCCATTAACTGAGCATTTGCAGGATGTGACATATCAATATTTTGTTCATGTGCCCATGCCTGCATAGCCCGCAATTGAGCAGACATTGCAATCTGGTTGTTCATAGTGTTTGAGATGTTCTGCTGATTTGCCAGAGCTTGCCCAGGTCTTATAATGTTTCCAGGTACTATATTTCCAACAGCTGGCCCCTGACTTGAAGGATTTCCTTCACTCTTTCTAGCAGGTGCTAGCTGCTGTCCTTGCTCTACCCGCTTTTCCCCATGATTAAAATGGTCAGATGAATTTCTAGACGATGATGCTTGGGCTTGATTTACTGCCTGCATGGACATGAGATCCTGCATTTTCAAATTTCCCATTCGCATGTCCTGATCCTTTACAGATGAAGAGCCCAGCATTCCCATTTTAGGTTGCTGCATTGCCAAAGCAGACTTTTGTTGTGAAGCCTGCAGGGCATATTGAAAGTATGCTGCTTGTGCAGGATTTAGCATTTGCTGCTCAACACCTTGACCCTGGTTGGATCCATGCTGAGCTAGATCAACAAATTTTCGAGGCTGTTGAGGCAGTTGCATGGAACTAGATGGGAAGTTGTTACTCCCAAATACTCCTTGAAGACCTGCTTGATATGCCAAAAATGCTTCACTCCCTTCAGGTTTTCTTAGCAGCTGCTGTTGAAATGACTGTATATGTACAAGGTTGAGTAAGGGCATTTTTCCATAAGACAAATGATAAGTTTAAAGGTTACCCAAAAAAGGCATAATTGCCATAATAACAATAATACTTGTTGTAAGATCACAATCCGAATTTCATTGATGTCAAGACACACATGCAGGTATACACACTTTTCACAGTATAGCATATGATGAGTTAGTTCCCAAGACCCCACTTTTGACTTCATATCTAAAAAGGTATGATGGAAATTTCATGGAGATTTATGCAGGATGCTATTAACATGAATTACAGCAGAAACATCTTTGACCTCTATAACGAAGTAACAACCATGAAATAAAAAATGAGACCATACTTGTAAGTTATGACATATTCTGAAGTACCATTACCAAAAATCATAAAGTAAATTAGTCATCTATTAACGATCATGCCATTTTGAGAAAGATGATACATCGATGATTTTTCAATTAAGACTGCATTTCATAGAAAATTATAACTCGACAAGATGCAGACGATACCAATCATTGAGCCTTCCTCTTTTGATAATAAAAACTTAACTACCAGAACAGAGAGACAGTAAGAACAGTTAATACAAATTGAAAATAAGCAGAAGTTGTGGAAATAACACTATTACAAGTTGAACTATAGGTTATGTAGTTAAAATACGCAATTAATCATTTCTTTACACTCATAGCATTTACTCAACAGTTAAAGAGACTGGGAGAATTCATAATCCAGTACATAGAAGATGACGAAAAAACACCTTTTAGCAAGTTGACTGTAGGTTATTTATTTACAATCCATAATTAATCTGTCTTAAAACTTATATCATTTACTCAACACATAAAGAAAGACTACAGGGATAACTCGTAATCCATATTAAAACAACATGCATAAATTTCAACAGTAGCACCTGAACATAATTAGAAAGACAAAAGGAGTTCATTGGCCAGAAGAAAAACCCCAAATTTTATTGATGTTTCATTATCAATCATCATCAACACCTTTTACCAAGTTGCCACTGTAGCTTGTATAGTTAAAATTCATTATTAATCAGTCATGTACAATGACAGAAGTAACAGAACAGAGAGGCAGCAAAAACAGTTAATACAAACTGACAATACACAGAAGTTGACGATCCACAATTAATACAAACTGACAATACACAGAAGTTAATACAAACCTTTTAGCAAGTTTCAACTGCAGCTTGTTTGGTTACAATCCACAATTAATCAATGTCTTAATACTCAAACCATTTACTCAACACATAAAGAAAGACCCAGGGGAGAATTCATAATCCAAAGGAGTAATTCATCGTTCATAAATTTCAATAATAGCACCTGAAGAGAGTTAGAAAGTCAAAAATGGTGTTCATCAGACCAGAACATAAACCCTGAGTTCTATTATCTTTATGCTTCAATATCAATCATCACAAACACCTTTTAGAAAGGTGTAACTTTAGCTTGTGTAGTTAAAATCCATAAGTAATATTTGTCACGTACAATTTACTCGAGGAACAGAACAAGGGGAAAATTCATAATCCAGAGTAGTAAATAGTGAATATGAATTTCAACAATGGCACCTGAAAAGAGAGTTGGAAAGGCAAAAGAGGGGGTCCATAGAACAATAATATAAACCCCAAATTTTATTACCCTGATGATTGATTATCAATCACCATCAACCTCGAAAAGGAAATGCCGTAGAAAAGTGCAGAAAAAAAAATGCAGAATAGTCAATGTTTCCTATAATTCAACATCACACACCCAAAAAAAAAAAACATAACAAAAAATAAAGGCAAAGACCAATTAGCAAAAAAATTAAAAGTCAACAGACTAGCGCATGCTGGCATAGGATGAAAAGGAAGCTAGATTGGAGTAGACAAACATCAACAGCAAAAAACTGCACCAATCATTTCTCCAGATTCAATAATTCCATCAGTTTCCATATGATGCTCCTTGAATGCCTTGAAAATGAATTGGGGAAAAAGGAAAAAAAAAACAAACAAACAAACTCAACCGACTAACTAAATCCCACCACCAAGTGCATTAAATGCAAATTCCACCACAACCCATTTTTTCACACTCCCATGTGTTCCAACATTCGTATTAGCAGCACAAGCAGGTAGTAGACTTCCCATCACTAGTAAAAAACAAACAATTCAACCAAATTTTCAGAGAAATTTAGCTAAACCTATCAGAATCCGCACCTGCCTAGAACCTATCTGCTGTTGTTGTTGCTGCTGCTGCAATGACTCCAAGTGTGACGCCGCCGATGACGAAGAAGACGGCGAAGCAGCCGCTGACGACGTCGATGCCGCCCGTCCCGCCGGATTCCGGCCCGGCCCACCACCGGGGCCGCCGCCAGATTGCATGCAACCACCCCAGAATTCACCACCTACAGAAATCACCAAAATTCAGATCACACCAACTGATCAAGCAACAAAAATAATAAAAGCTTCAAACTTTGTACAGAACAAAGATACCCAGAAATGGCAGAACCTCAGAATCCCTCCAAATGTGAAGAAACCCACATTTTTTCCCTCCGATCCCAACGTTCAAAAAAATCTAATATTCTCTCTCTAGCTGCTGCTACTGACACCCACTTTCTCTCTCTAGAATCCGCAACTTTCGGGCAATTGGGGACAGATCTTTCCCTGCAGAGGACCGAACTTGACGGATTCGGTGATTCCACTATTTGGGCCACACGCGATGTCGCAATTCACAGTCAAACCCTAAAGAAAAAAATTATTTTTTTTCCAACTTTCATTTTTCTTTTCCATTTTATAAAAAAAAAATGGTGTTTATGTTAATTTCCTTTTTTCCTCAGGTGGGTGACAAACCTTTCTCGTTCTGCCTCTCTGCCTTCTCACTCTCTGCAATTTATATGTCCCAACCCCTACGGTTACAGATTTACGGAAACTTGCAATTCACGTTGCCCTCCCTTTTCCTCACAATTACATCCAAACCTACACTCTTCAGTAACGCTCTCATTTTTCATTTTTTTTTGTTTTAAAATGTTTTAGAAAATTTGTAAACATATGCCAGCAAATTATTCTGTCTGCTTCTTTCAACTTTATTTAGAAAATCAATAATAATAAAAATTTCAATAAAAATTATTTCATAAATATTTTAAGTATATATATATTATTCAACTAGACATAAATTTTATATTCATGTAGCATGATAAATGACTTTTTTGTGTAAATAAAAATAAATGTAAATAGTGAAACTCCTACTTATCTTCCTTAATTGGCTTCTTTATTTTTAATTAACATATATTTCTTTGTAAAACACGTATAAGTGTGTACTTTTATAAGATACACTTAAAACTAAATCGCTCTTTAATAATCGTTTGATTTTAGCACAACAACCAGACACATTACAGTTGCTCTATATAACACAGGATGCAAATTTTTTTAAAAATTCAAGATTTTACATTAAAAACTTAATTACAAATAATACTAATAGATATTTTATCCAAGAAAAAACTAATGAAAAGTATGATATAAAATATATATTTTTTAAGTATGTTTTTACTTTTGAAATATATTTACATTTTGCTTCGATTCTTAGAAAAAAAATACCTTTTGTTCTCAAAAATCATTTTATTCCATCTCTAAAAAAGGTTCTTCGTTCAAAAGCTTCTATGATAGTAGAAAATTACTATACTTTGTAACATGTAATTTTCATAAAGTTACAAATATAGGATTTGGATTCAAGATTTAAATTAGAAAACAAAATAAAAATCAGTCAATTCACGTTTTGATTACATTTACTAGAAGATGTATGTGTATTAATATCGTATATAATTTTGAAATATGTTATTTTAAAAAGAAAGTGCACATTGAGAGAAATATATAATTCTATTAAAACTATTCACTATAAACAAATTTAGATTATTAAGAAAGTAAAGTATATGAACATTATTAGTTTAATACATAATTGGAAAAAAATATATAATTATTAACTATATGGTGGAGCATTCAAGTTGAGGAAATTGTCACTTTTAATAAAGAAGATTGAAATTTAAAAAAAATAAAAGAAGAATCATATTTTCTTATAACTTCTTCCGATAAAACCATTATTGTTTTAAGAAACATCAAATTGAGTTTTTGTTTCGTTACCTACAAGTAAATTAAAATTTATTGCCATAAAATTTCCAGATATAATATATTTTTGATCATCTATTCCTTAATTGACAATTTTATTTAAAACATTGTGGAATGTTAAATGTAAGTACTTCTTTTAATAGAGATTTTAACATGTTCACATATTTATTAAAAGTAATGTATAATGTATTTATGGAATGTTTGTTTGTACTTCACATGTTCATTTATGATTACATTAAAATTTATATGATTTTGAAAGAAATTATTCTTTATTTACCTACAAAATTAATTATTAGCCTTTCATTTGAACATTTACTACTTTGGATTTTACTTTTTAAGGGGATTTACCTCCATTTCTTTAAATTATTAACTCCACTAAAATCTAAGATTTTTTTTTTTTTTGTATATTTTTAGAGTTAAACAATTTCATTTGATCTTCAAATCAAATTCACAAGTGTTAAAAATTAATCTTAAATATATTTTAAGTTGACAAAAATAATTCTTTTTGATTTTTTTTCCTTTTCATAGTATTTTATCATTAAATATAAATAATTTAGGGCTATAAATAATATAATTAAGATAATTAGGGTAGAAAATAATATTTTACATTAAACTAATCAAATAATTATAATTTACTTTAAAATGTAAATACGTTATCAACCGTGACTTTTATTTTTAAAACTAATCTTATTTCTTTCTTCAATAATTTACTTTTAATCATTACTTTTTAAAAAAATTATAAATTATAATTTACGTTTACTATATCGTTTTTCATGTTATAATTATAATTTGGAAGTTGGAATAATTATAAAGTGTTCTTTTTGGAATATTTTGTTATTAAACTATAAGATTATAAAAACCTAGTTTAATTGAGTTTTAGAGATCATAATCTTTCTCAAATTATTATCTTTTTCTTTGTTTTTTCTCTTAATTTTTAATCACTTTGTTCGTCCTTTTGAATATCATATATTGTCATATATATATATCTTGATCTATAATAAAGCAATCATAGTCCATTATAATGTTCTTTTTGAATAAGTTTATCTTGATCTCTTTTTTCAATCTTTTTTTTTTAAGCTTTGCATGCATGTGACTCAAAAGAATTCAAGATGACTTTTTGTTTATCTAAGATTGTTAGGATATGTTCAAATTATTGATATGAGTTTTTTATGTACAAGTATTATATTCTATGAGAACTAGAAATTTTGGAATTTAGTTGAGTCAAAAACTTAGTCTAAGTAAAGAAAGTTATCTTATTTTCTATTATTGTTATAAGTTAAATTATATTTGGCTGGTTAGATGTTGCAGTCACTACGCTTTATATGTATTTTAAGGCCTAGTGGTTATCGAATGTTGTTGGGAAATGATGATTTGAGATAATTGATGTTGTTTAAACTTTTGTTGATATGATGCATGCTACATTGTACTAATTGTGTGAATTTTTTTAACAATGGTTTAAAACATTTTGGGTTTGGTTTAAAATCATTTCGTACAAATTATATCTTTTTAGAACGGAGGAAGAAGTAGAACATGATTAATATGACTACATGATTGATCTAAGATTTCTATAAAATTATGCAGACTTGTTTAGTAAGCCACGTGAATAAGGCTCCCAAAGTTTTGGCTAGTTAGACGAGTAAATCAATCACTAAGCAAAAATTATATAAAACTCCAAAGAGCTTGAGATGGTTGGGTCATTATGCGAGTTTTGTCTCACTAAGCGAATTAAATTAATAAAAAACTCACAATACTTTCTTATCAGGCTAGTCAATCATCTTGATGCATAAAATATTTTTAATTGAAATCCAAAGAGCTTAATGATTATTGGTCATTAAGCAAGTCAAATGTTCACCAGGTGAATATACCTCCAAAGGTGTATCGTTGGACAAGTGGGACGATAGTTAAGCGAGTTTTAATATTTGAAAATTCTCATAGTTGTCTTGTTGCGAGCTTAAGTGTTTGTTGAGTGAGAGGGAAATATTTGATATGTAAAAACCAATGTTTTTAGATTTTGAAATGAAAATATATGGGTGTGTGGTCGAGTAGAGATAAGATTTAACGATAATATACTATTTTGTGTATGTATTTAGTTGAGTAAAGTTAAGGTGTTAACCATAATCTATTATTGATATGTATATGAAATCAAGTAAAATAAAGACATGCGTTTATTTTTGTGTATATTTGGTCGAGTAGAGCAAGAACATGTGTCTATTTTGTGTGTGTATTTGGACTAGTAGAATAATGACATGAGTTTTGTGTGTATTTGGCCAAATAGAACAAGAACATATGTTTATTTGTTTTGTTGTGTATTACTTTTAGATATTTAATAATAATTTTAACAAAATCATTATTTACACACTTTCAAATACATATATATTTACAATTAATGATTAGTATATATATATAATATTAATATTAATAATTAAAAAAATTAAAAGAAGTTACGTGTAACATATGAATTTTAAAAAGGAATCATTTACTTGTATATTTAACAACATGCATAAATCTTTATTCGCATTGAATATTTTCATTTGATAAATTTATTTTTAGAAGTATGTAATATTATGAAACTTATTTAATGTAATATTGATTTAATCATTTCATGTTATATTGTAGTTATAAATTAAATTAAATTAAACCGATCTTTTAAATGTATGGTTCTAAAGACACGTAAAAGATTTTATATTTTTTTAAGAGAAATTATGTTTAACTGTTCAAATATAAATGAATGGCTTAACTTTGTATCTTTAACCACAAACATGAACTATTAAATTTATTTACTTGATATTTTTTTAATTAATTTGATCATGTATATTAGCTGGAATTTAAATTCATTTAAATATATCACTTAACTTTATGACTTTAAAGACATGCATAAATTTTAACTTTTATGAAGAGAAGTTACATCTAACCGTCCAAATTTAAGTGAACCACTTAACTTTATAACTTTAACAACGCACATAAATTTTTATTTTCATAAAACTATTTTTTTATATATATATAAATTCCATTGATGCATTTACTTTTATATGTATCTAATATTATTACATCTATTTAACCTAATATTGATTTAATCAATTTGATAATTTATTTTAACTAGAATTTAAATTCATTTAAACATATCACTTAACTTTATGACTTTAAAAACATGCGTAAATCTTGATTTTGATGAAGTTACATCTAATCTTTAACCACACATATAAATCTTTATTAATTTTGTTAAACAATTTCACGTTTCTAATATTACATTAATTACTTTTTAATAAACATGAGAGATAATTAGTACTTATTAAATGTATCTTCAATTATATTAATCATTAATAGAATATAAATAAAATTAAAAATTATTTTATTAGAATGTTGGAAGTTCTACATTGGCTAGAGATAAGGTGATTTAAGAGTATATAAGTGGTATAAACCTCAACTTATATGCTGGTTTTGTGGGAGCTAATTTCTCATCCTTTACTTTTTTATGTAGCTTAGCGTGGACTATTGATTAATGTACCATTATTTTTTTATTTTTTAAAAAATCAATAATCCACCCTAAGTCAGGTCAATAAATAAAAAATAAGAGTTAAAAATAAGAGTCATAGTATAATTTATATATATATATATATATATATGGAAAAATTTGTTGAAAGTTGTAACCTAGAAGGTGGCACAAGAGGAGTGGCATAGAGAAAGGTATGTAATAGGATGAAAGCATAAAAAGGACAACAACTTAAAAATTGGCAAACAATGAGTGCTGCTTGGAATGGAAGTGGGGTATGAAGCAACACAAGGTCCCTCATAAGGACTCTCTCTCTTTTAATGCCTTAATAATGTAGGCCACAACTGCACCTGCTGCACTCTATTCCAACAACATAAAAAATAAAAATAAAAAATTAGATTTTACTAAACATTCTTCACCTTTAATAAGGTTCTTCGCAAGAATGTACCATCTTGTATTCAAATTCAGCAGATGGTATATTACAAACTGTGCAGAACAATGAGGAAATAATTTCTCAAATTCAATTCATAACAATAAGAGGCAGTTTTACATCTTCATGATCGTTATGAAGGAAAATATTAGACATCTCTTATTAAATATAACAAAACTATAAGTATAGAAAATAACATTTTATTAAATATCTACTTAATATAAAAAACGTGTTAAAAATATCATATCATTTAAAATATATGAATGATTATATAAATGAGTATGTAGGATAAAGTTAGTTGTTAGAGGTACAATGCAACAAAACAATGATTGATTTTGAAGCAAAACGTTAAGTAAGAAATGGAAAAAGTGGAGTTTAGATAGATTTTTAGTGGCATGTACATCACACCATATTATTCATATAAAAAACAGAGAAGTACATGGTACAATGCCACTCATAATTTATAAACTCTTATATTATAATCAAAGAGCAACATGCTTTAACATGTTAAAGTTTTAGGGCAAACTGATATATCATATTGAAAATAAAGAATTGGTTTGATGAGTATGTATTTTATGAATGTTCAAAGTACAAGTTATTGTGGCAAAAATTGTAGTAAAAAAACAGAAGCAGAGTTGTTTTACAAGAGAAAATCAGTTAAGAATTTCCAATAAGTTTGTTAGTGAGTTTGAAAAAAAACCAGTTAAGTATCAGACAGAATGAGACAAAATTTGGAAGTGAATCGAAAAAAAAACATAAAAAACCTGAGTTTGAGGTTGGACTTTATCACATATATGACATCTACGATACCAACAAGAATTTGGTAATAGTACTAGGGTGTCTTAACTGTATAAGCAACAGTACAAAAGGAAAATCTTATTAACAAGTGTATTTTAATACGATGGCTAAGAAATTATAAGAAGATTTTTTTTTTCTTAAAAATCATAGAAAAGCAATGTTATATTTTTAGCTGTCTAAACAAAAAAACAATTTTTTTTGGGTTAAATATGTTTTTGGTCCTTTAACTTTTAGTGAAAATTGGAATTAGTCCTTCTTGAAAATTTTGAACCAATTTAGTCTCTCGTCTATAAAAATGTGTAAATTTAGTCTTTTAAACCAATTATTTTTAAGTTTATTTGACGTTTCAAAGGCATTTTTCAACTAACACCGAAGCGAACATATGTCAAAGGATGTAAACAAGCTAAAATACTATAATAAAATGTATTTAAAATGTCGACTAAACTTAACAAAATTTGATTAAAAGGACTAAATTCATGCATTTACATAGTTGAGGGATTAAATTGGTTCAAAGTTTTCAAAAGATATTAATTCCAATTTTCACTAAAAGTCGAAGGACAAAAAAATATTTAACCCTTTTCATTTTTAAATCAATATTCTATAGGTTTAAAAAAAGGTTGCATTCATATTTCATTAGTTTCTAAGTCTCTCCAAGTTGAAAGAGAAGTCTCTTAAAAGCATTTACCTTTTTCTTTTGATTAGAATTTTGACTAAATTACATCCAAGAAAGTGTGATACATAAATATAACATATTTAACTTACATTCATAAAAATCATCCTCACTTTTACATTGTTTAAATAACTCAGAGAAGTTGATTTTACATAAATCAAATTAATAATGAAAATGAATGTTGAAAAAGGTGACAAAGTTGGTTTGGATTGTTTAGTTGATTTGTTAATAGCTCATCTTAACTTGTCTGTTTCATTCGTCAAATTGACGTATTAGAGATAAAGTGAGACAAGATGGTCCACCGATTTTCTTTTTCTTTTCAAAAATAATTTAAATTAAACTAATTAATAATTTAAAAACATTAAATATTTTTGTATTATACTACCTGAAGATGAAAGTATTAAATAACATAATAACTTAAACTATTAACACTTTCAGGTTCTAATTATTATAATTATAACAAAATAATTTAATATATAAATATAATAATTATTTTAATTTATTAAATTAGAAACATTAATCAATCAATTAAAACTTAAAAAAAATACTTATCATATCCTTTTAATATATCATATACATAAAAAAATTAATTTTTAAAACAAAATTTAAAAAAAGAAGAAAAAAGAAAAAAATGACAATCCACCCCATCTTAATTTTGACATGTTAACGATATTATAAGTAAAATCGCACAAACTAACTTGTTTTTTCATCTTAAAAAATAATGATAATAATAATAGTAGTAGTAATAAAATTAATTTTTTTTAAAGGAAATGTATTTTTTATTAAATAACTGAGAAAGAAATATTTCTTTATTTAAATAATCTTTTTAGAATTAAAAAAGTAATAAGCATTTAATAAAAAAAGTCGCCTCCAAGATTTGCTTAAATAAGAAAAATAAATTGGATACTCTTTCTTTCTTTTAAAATCTCATTAGGTTTAGGAGTTAATTATAAAGGGTGAAGAGTTAATCCCACCACCACACCCTTAAGTTCCAAAACAATTTTTTGATAACTTATAAAGTTGTTTATTTCATACCCTTTACAAACAAGCAAGAATAAGAAGGGATTATTTTTTAAATAAGATGAACTAATAAAACAATAACATGATGAACATTTACAGATTATGAAGCTATCACAAATTCAAGCGTCTTGAATTATGAAATTATTAAGACTTCAACAGTTTAAATATGTTGTATTTTTTTTAAGTATTATTTATTACCAATAGAAACATATTTGACCGTGCAAAATTTATGATATTAAAAATCTTCACATCATGCATGGGTTTCATCAGTGAAGAGTATTCATTGAGTTGGTTCAACGAGTGCAAAAATTCTTATGGATATTTGAAGTAGGGTTCATGGGTTTGTGGACATTTTATTTGGGTTGGACTCATGCTTAAGCCTAGGAAAGGATACTTGGGGCTGACATTATTTTTTTATAATTAAACTTAAGAATTGGAGTAAACATAGTAATATCAATTATTGAGGAAAATAGTATATAAAGAGATTTTTTTTTTGTCTATATTTTAAAATACCAATTTTACCCTTTAAAATATAGTTATTTATTAAATTTTTGAAAATTGACCGTTATTTTTACAAACTTTTTTATAAAATCGTCTATATCTGCTCTTTTTTTATTTATTTATCAACAATTATTCTCTTATTTTTTCTGATATATTTCACTTTGTTTTTAATAAATATAATTTTATTTTATATATTAACTTAATAACATTATATTATCATCGCCTACTAATATAATATCACGTATATCTAAAAAATGCGTACACACAAACACGACAGCGTGTTGCGCCTGTGTGTATGCTAGTCATAATAATAGTAATAGTTAATATTACAAGATATCCATAGTTTGTTATTTCTTATCTTTCTTGAGTCACAAAGTCTTTAATTAGAGATGAAAATATGCTTGAAATAACATGTTTCCCCATTTCATGCACTACTAACAATTTTATGCATTTCTCTACTATTTATTTTAGTTAACTAATTGTTATCTCAGTGCTAAAATTGAATGGAAATAATTTTATCCCCCATATCCCTTTATATATCATTGTCCACAAAAAAATGTTCTAGTCTATTTAAAATTTGAACCATAACCACAAGCTTAGAATATGTTTATTTATGTAATTCCTAAGTTAAATAAACTTTATGTGTTATATATGGATTTTTTTTGTTTCATTTATTTAAAAATGAAGTAAAACTCTATGCTAGGGTTTTGAAACAATAGTTGGATCAAAATATTTTAGAACTAAGAAAAAGAGAGGAAGAATGATTTAGACGATAGTGAGAATATTTCTAAGTTAGGATTTTGCACCTAATTTTACTTTTTGCAAAGATAGAAATTTGGTAATGCCACCATCTTTGGTTGGTCTTGCCTTAAAAAGAAACTTAACAACAATCACATGCCAAAAGAAGACACAGTTTACCAATAACAGGATTTGATTCCTTGAATTATTCAGTCACACTTCGATTACTTTATACTTTTTTTTCCAACTAAAAATGAAAGTAAAAAAATACAAAACATTAAGATAACATTATTTTAAGCTGCATCAAAACCTTTTCCCAATCAGCACAGGTTTGGCTGACAAATTCTGCAGTGGCAGAAAGTTAACAATTTTTGCTACAACAGGATTGTAACAAAACAACAACTAGGTTGATCCATGCAATGTGACTCCTCATCAAAGCTTTGGATCAGTGGTTATGCATGGCATTAATCAACTGCTACTGGCTGCATGTTTTCAGCTTCTTGACGAAGTTCTTGGAACAGAACAGATGACAGGTATCGTTCGCCAAAGCTGGGATGAACAGTCTGAGATTCAAGCCATCAATGGTTATCACAGAATCAGCATCATAGACACACAAGTTTGCTGACTAAAATTTTAGTGCAAAGCAATTTTTCTAGAATCATAGGTGACAAGAAAAACTGTGCAAATCATTGCATAGTGTGTCTGTCTGTTGTGAATTTAGATAATCAGGCTGTAATTGTCTCCAAATTTTTGCTTTAGACCTTAGAAAGAAATGTCTCCAAATTTTTTTAGTACCGATATATCTCTATTAAATTAATTGTAAAACTATGTTTGAGAGTAAAATTTAATTAAATTATTATGAGTGACTATTAATATCGGCAATAAATTATTTTATCAATAAAAAGACCTTATTCTTAAGTTTGTTTTAGGTTTTCCAAACCCTTAAACTGTCTTTGATCAGGTTGAGTTTTGAGATTAGTGTTGTGTTAAGGAAACTGTTCTTACCACAATAAGTTTGCCTTTGTTTTCAGGCAGCTGAGCCAATCTGAGTGCTGCAACTGTGTTAGCCCCAGATGATATCCCTACCTGAAAAATTTACAAAGAAAAACATAGTTGCAAATTCAGAATTCCATTATCAATTTATAGATACTATTCGTCAATGACTAAAGAATCATCTAAGAGTGGTTAAATGAATGAAGCTTAAAATCTATCAATAAATTGTCTTGTGAAGATTACCATGAGTCCTTCCTTTAAGGCCAACACCCTAGCCATGTTAACTGCATCTTCACTGCTAACCTGATGAGAGAAAAATAAAAGTGTAAAACTTTTCTGCTAAATCTCCGTAGAAGGAAGTAAAATTCTCACTTACTTCAAGAACTTTTTCCATTACATCCATGTCCAATATGTCTGGTTTGAATCCAACCCCATTACCAGTTATATGATGAGGACCTACACAAAAAATTACAACACCAGAGTTTTCAATCTGTAAATAGAACAACGGTCTTCCAAATATCGCACAAAGACCATAGTGATTACTTTTGCTACTTTAGATCATAATTTTAAGCTTCTTTAACACTTCACCAATGCCAGAAATTACTGTCAAATTTAAACATTTTGAAGGCTGAAACATAACATTCAAGAATGAACAAGGTACAAAATTATCATACAAAAAGTAGAATTTTCAAATTCAAAGGAAGAAAAAAAGGCCTGATCCTTACCAGGTTTACCACCATTCAGAACATTGCTTTCACTTGGCTCCACTCCATATATCTAATAATCAAATGAAGTTCAAGGGGTTTAACAAGTGTGCATCTAATAACACACTGTTTATCTGTAATTTGAATTGGTGATCTGAAGAACATTACCTTAACATTAGGATTTTTGGACTTAAGATACTGTCCAACCCCAGAGACAGTGCCTCCACTACCTATTCCCATAACAAATATGTCAACTTGTCCATTTGTATCCTCCCATATTTCAGGGCCTGTTGTTTCAAAATGCACCTGCATCCCATTTGAAGTCAATATATAATTCAATCCACCACTGCAAGTGCCAAGAATTTCAGAACTACATAGTATTACACTTCAGCAAACAAAACCTTAAAAAACATAGTTCTTCAGATTTTCTTTTCCTAGTAAATGGTTTCAAACAGAAACAGTAATTTAGGTTGCTCAAGTAACCTGGGTATTGGCAGGGTTTGAAAATTGTTGCAGCATGAAAGCATTTGGTGTGTTTTCCAGAAGTTCATAAGCCTTCTTAACTGTTCCTCCCATTCCTTTGGTTGGATCAGTGAGGATCAATTCAGCTCCAAATGCTCTCATGGTTACCCTTCTTTCTAAGCTTGTGTAAGAGGGCATGGTCAGAACCATCTTGTATCCCTTCAGGGCAGCCATAAAAGCCATGCTGATACCCATGTTTCCTGATGTAGGTTCAATCAAAGTTGTCTGCAACATCAATTAAGGTTACTATCAGCGTCTGCAACATCAAATAACTCAGCAAAATTGCTGTCATATATCATATCAGCTAACCTTTCCAGGACTTATCAGATTCTTTTTCTCAGCATCTGTGATCATTGCAAATGCTGGTCTGCAGAATCAAAAGAAAATTACAGTAGTTCTGTATTAATTTGAATTTTGATTACCATTAAGAATAACATGCAATCTGATCAAATTCAAAGTAGAAAAAAAGAAGATAAATATATAGAAAGGAATTGACCTGTCTTTGATGCTGGCAGTAGGTTGCATCATCTCTTGCTTGACAGCAACATATCCTCCACATCCTTCAGTGACTTTGTTAAGATAAACCAGTGGAGTCCTCCCAATCAGCTAAAAAAAATGAAAACTTCTAATTCAGGAATCCACCAATGAACAAAATAGGAAGAAAACAAAACAAATTTATAAATCTCTGTTATTCTGCAAAATGGTTTATTCTTTAATAGAAAATTTTAGTGAAAACTCATAGTTTTGATTTCAACATTTACTTTTGTATGTGCCTGTGAGAAATCAAATCCTCCCCTAAACTTAAACCCTAAAAGTATCTACAATTCTATTAGTATTAATTATCATATACTAACTTCATAATAAAATGGTTTCAACAAAACTCAAAACAGAAGAGATGAGTTTCATGACAAAAATCACAATTTTGCAGCTGTAATTATCCCAAGATCCATACCAAGAAGTCCAGAAAGCTTTCCAACCCAATCCCAATGAAAAAAAAAACTTAAAAATCAGATTCAAAAATTCTTTTCACTCTTGGCATGTATGAAATGAATTTAAACTGGATAAGACGGGAAAATCAAACACTGTGACACACGTGGCATGATATTAGTGAACAGAAAAAACACAACCAGAACAAAGCAAGTACAAGTACAACCATTGGGGGGCAGAGCTACAGTGACTGTGTTAGCCACCAAACAATTTCAGGTTCACAGGTTGTCTTGTCTCATTATTCATACAAGCTTGCAAAGAAAACTGAGACAGAAACAGAGAAAGAGAGAGTGTGAATAGTACCTGAGACACATGCTTCTTGATGTTGGTTCCAGGGAGGTCCTTCGGCAATTCTCTGATTCTCTGAGCAAGAGAAGGAGAATCAGCTACGGTTGCTGTTGTGGAGAAGAACCTCCGCATGATGGGGTGGTAGCATGCAGCAACACCAGCATGTGAAAAAGACCTTTGCTTGAGGATGAAAGAAGCCATTTTTTTAGTTGAGTTGAGGTTGAAGATCCTCAACACTCTGCACAATTTATAAATAAATGGTCTCAAACTCCTGAGACTCCTAATAGTTCCGACACTGTAATTTAAGGTTATCTTATACATACATACAAATAATAACTAATTAATTTCCCAATACAAGTTTACAAAACCAGCATAGCATGTGACCCTTTTAAAAAAAAATCAATTTTTATGTAAAAATATCAATTTTTATGAAAAAAAATTTCAACTTTGACGGCAACAGTAATTAACATGAACAGAAACTGGAAAAGAAATAACATTTCACTAAAAATGAGTGCATAAATCAACTTTAGAAAAAAAATATAAAACCTAAAACTGCAGTATTCTTGAGAGGAAGGAAAAGAGAATTTTCATGGGCATGGTTAGGTGCAAGAGTTCAATTTTGGTTTGACTACCATATTTGACTGGTGTGAGGGAATGAATGATGGCTAAGTTCAGTACATGCACTGTGGTGTGCTGCTAATGATTAATTAATATAAATATTGTATGAAAGGTATCTTTTATGATTCTGTTTCAGCTTTTCGAACTCAGAAAAAATCAAAACATCTTTCAAATAACTTTTACATTAATTTTGTGATATTTACGTTTTACATGCTGGTGTTTTTTCCCCTCGTTTTGGCTACATAAAAAGTATTCTCTAAAATAATTTTTAAAATAAAAAAATATAATCAAATACGTTCTTAATGTGGGCCCTCTGATTTTCATCTCTGGTTTCAATTTCAAACGGTCATGTTCCAAGAATGCCGTATATATAAGAAATTTGATTAAAACAATTGCTAGCAATTATTGTTTCCTAGGTATGTTATTTTTCTTTTATGGTTAAAACAAATATAAGAGACAAATTTTCCAATATTTATATCTCTGGAAAATAAAAAAATTCCATTCCACCGAATATTATAATTTTTAATAATTATACCGAAACCCCTTTTCATGTATGCTTACGTATGTTTTAGATTTTAAATAACTGCTGACCTTAATGAATGTGTTTTACTATATTTAATGAGAATTCTTGTGAATTAAAATCAATGATTAGATTAAGTCTTATTAAAACGATTTTAGTGTTATAAAAAAATTAATTTTAATTTTGTATTATTCATTTTCTCGATCTTTTCGGTTCAAATTTTAGATTTTGTCTTTTCAACATTATTTTTTAGCTTTTATCTTTTTTAATCTTGTCTTACGGTTTTTCTTTCTCGGTCTTGTCTTTTGGTCTTGTTTTTTTCTTTTGTCTTCTCGACTTTACTTTTAGGTCTTTCTTAACCTTACCTTTTGGTCTTGTCTTCTTGGTCTTGTCTTTCATCCTTCCCTTCTTGGTTTTGTCTTTTAGTTTTGTTTTCTTAGTCCAACTTCTCAGCCTAACTTCTCAACCTAACTTCTCGGTCTTGCCTTTTTGGTTCAGCTTCTTAGTCTTACCTTTCGGTTTTACCTTCTCGGCCTTGTCCTCTCGACCTTGTTTTCTTTCGAATTATAGACCTTGCCTTCTTCTTGGTCTAACTTTTCAGTCTTGCCTACTCGATCAAGAAACCAACCAAAACTTAACATAACTAAATGGCGATTAGACACAAAGTAAAGTCTAAAATATTGTAAGTTTTAATTGGGCCCTCCGTAATCACCTGAAGGGCAAAAGACCAATAAAAAATGTTATAAATAGATAAACACTTAAGGTAAAGGAGGTTTTTTTTTGAATTGTATTTGTTCGTCTAAGAATAAACTATGGATACAATACTAATTTTATCGTTAGAGTATTTTTACATATACTTTCACTACCCGCATCTTATTAGTTTTGTGAGGTCCATCCGATCTGGTATGTTAATTTTACATACTAAAAAAATGAAGAAAATACACTTATAATATTTATATGAGTTTTGTAAGCTACTTTCCTATTTCTATTATATTGTTCCTTTTTTTCCAACCCTTATTATTTCTCTAAAAAATTTCCTATCTTTGAAAATAATATAGTTTGAAAAGTTTGTAGAATATGTGTGGTTTTGTGAAGAGTGGTATAATCGTATTTGTGTAGATGCTTCAACTTCAACTTAAAATAGTATTTTCAACAAAAAAAAAAAGGTTATAATTTTTGCAGTAAGTTATCATAGTTTTATACGGCATTGACTGAAAAACCATTCGAACATAAGAATGGAAAAAAAAATTACACGAATGTTTTTGACATTTTCTTTTAAATCTCTATTTATGAGTCTCTCATCTAAGTCCCTTTAATGCATCAAAGGCTAACCAACTTTACATTTTGTTAAAAGTTATTAAGAGAAAATACGTTAACAATCATAAATTTTGATGCTTTAAATCTTATTTAATGACTTATTATTATTTTTGTAGTTTTTAATAAATGTTAACTAATATATAGTGTAGGTTAGAAATAATATATTGAAAAATGTGTTGCTAAGAATATTTTTTTGGCATTTATTACTACTTCATTCTAAAATATTGTAGTTTAAGATTTTTCCTTACATGAATTAGCAATTTTACTAAAGCTATTTTACTTTCTTAATAATGCTATTTTTATCTGTCACAAATTAAAAAATTGATATATATTTTTGAATCAAATATTTAGAGAGAAATTGATAAAAAACAATTATTCACAACATTTTCTTATATATTATTTTCTAACGCTTGTATTAATTATTTTTAACATTTACATCAACCTAAATGTTAATGTGAAGCATAAAAATGTCTGTAATTTTTAAACAATTAAATCATAAAAGTATTAGAGCCATTTATTTCATTAGAAGTAAATGTAATTAAATATTATATATAATCACATTCTTATATTCTATGATACATTAAGAAAATATGAAGTAGAAAATAAAATAGAACAAAGACAAGTGCATATTTATATTTTTTCATAAATTTTTTTTCTACTCCAAAGAAAATTGTGGCTAATATTATATAGCTTTTGTGGTTGAATGCATGTGACCATTGGATTGGAGGAAGAGTCAAATTAAAAAATATGACCTAATATTTGACATCATCATCTCTGTATTGGTGTTTTCATTCATGAACTCACTTTCTTCACTTGTTTTTTGTTTTTTTTTGGGATCATGTGCACAGTGCAGTGTGTGGTCCTCAATCTTCAACAGTTTAGAAATTATTATAGTATGTTTTATGCAGATGATCCAGCACCTTTTACAAAGTTTGTGACCCTTTTTTCTCTAATCTTAACTTTTTTTTATATTCAGGTCTAAAAAGTTCAAGCAGCACTATATCAAATCAAATTTTTAAACAATTTAAGATAGGATATTTTAAATTTAACTTTTAATAAAAAAAATTGTAATTACAAATTATAATTTTTTAAACAAAAGTAAAAACACTTTTTAAAAAACAATTGGTTAAGGTTGAGTTGTAACATTTAAAATTTTGTATCCAGCTTTGACAATTATAACTACCATGAATTCAAAATTTTAATATGATATATTAGATAGCTAAGTAAAATTCAAATTTTACCAGATTAGAAAAGATTAATGTACAAGAAGTGTCAATACTGTACTTTAGATAATTAAGATATTTTAGTGAAAAAAAAAAGTTGGAAAAATTTAGTTGCATTGAGATAAATGAGCATGTGCATTTCATGATTCAATGTATATATACCTTCTTCTCAAATAAAAAACGAAACAAATCACTAAAAGAACAATATTGTAAGCTGTATGAAGAACATGGTACATCTATAGTTGAAAATTTCTGCTAAACTCAGAATGAAGAAACAAAACTTTGTGGTGCAGTTTCTTGAGAATCAAGAAAAGAACGAAGCATGAATAAACAAACTTTGTTTTTGGAATCACTAAACTCAGAATGACGTGAAACTTTTATGGTGCAGTTCCTTCCTTCAAATCACAGTAAAACTGGAGATTGATGCCATGATATAGCTTCCCTCGATATCAAGTATACTTTCCTTCAAAACTATCTTTAATTATTTTAGGTTATATTTGAGTTGTTTAAAGTATCTAAACAATTTGAGATTGTTCTATGCGAAAATTGGATCTTCTCTTCAAAGTATCTAAACTAGTGTTTGGTGAAATGTACCTCAACTTCTCTTTTTGTTGTTTTTTCATAATGATTGATTATTATAATTATCGATTGCACTATTTTTAAAGCTAGGATTTTTTTGATGTCAGTGACAGGATGTAACACAAAAGTGTTGGACGAGACGAGGTTATCTGGACTGAATAGATTCCTACATCGAGCATTTCCCTGGTTTCAATTATTTCAAAGGTTCAACTTCATTTTGTTAATTAGATATAATAGTTTTATGTAATGCTTATAGATATTATTATATCATTTGTTAATGGGATCCCATATATCACCTATTTTCTGATTCTTATAGAATTTAAACTTTCTGCTGTATCGCATATCCTTTGAATTAAATAATCTTGAGCGTATAATTTATATTGTTTTATTTGTAGAAATATTTCACTTAAAAAAATATTTCATTAACAACCAATTTTAATAATAAAAAATGGGTTAATTATGTTTTTCGTCCCTCAAGTATTGTACGATTTTGTTTTTAGTACTCTAACTAACGTTTGTTCCAATCTGGTCTCTCATGTTTTGAAACGATTGGAAATGTTTCTTATTTTTGGACGAAGTTAGTTGTATTTGACACTTGACAAACGAATTACCACATCTGGATCCCATTTTAAACTGTGTAATAAACTTTATGTTTTGTGCACGTGTTAATTAAAGATAAAGAAAATAAAATAAAAGAGGAATCAGGAGAAGTTTGAAACCCTAAAATTTAAAAGCATACGGATTAGAGAGTTGCACACGAGTTTTTCCACCTCGAAACCGAGCTTTACAACCATGGCATGAGTTTGCATTCCTACAGCAACCACACTCAGTTTGGCCGAAGCTGGAATTACAGTAGAAACAGTATAATAGTTAGGCCTATATCCCTCAACTTGCATCTGACAAAACAATTCCCACACCTGATCATTAAACCCATTAAATGAATAACCTGCGAGCAAGGAATTCCAAGACACTACATTCCTCTCACCCATTTCATCAAAAACCCTCCTCCATCTCTAACATTTTCAGTTTTCAAGTACATATCAACAATAGAGTTTCCTACGCTAACATGGTGCACAAATTCACATTTCACACACTGACAATGCACCTGTTCACCGACACTCCCATCAGAGTGTTGGGAATAGTCCAAGTGTGAGTCAAAAAGTCCCACATTGGATAGAAAAGACAAAGTTAAACACTATATAAGAATAAAGACCCATAACAACATTGCCTTAAGGTTTTGGTGTAAAAGTGGTGTCTAAGGTCTTATATGTGTAAGACTAATGTTATATAACCATATAGAACCACAATCTCTCAATGACCATAACTATGCCATGACCATGACTATAAACCATATATGAAAAAATATAACCTATCAGTGGTATCAGAGCCGATGGTTCGGAGTGACTGACCGC
>Ga0214544_1001373_pt1 | contig 50239 bp, 35 predicted proteins | sample CNSS3metaG_FD_160074 | JGI IMG/M metagenome (GOLD analysis project Ga0214544, IMG submission 160074) | Root nodule microbial communities from cowpea collected in UCLA plant growth center, Los Angeles, California, USA - CNSS3 | ecosystem: Host-associated > Plants > Roots > Nodule | place: USA...
ACGTGGAAGTTTTTTAAATTTTTTAAAAAAAAAAATTAATTTTTTGAAAAAAAAAAAAATTCATTGCTTGACACGTGTCCTGTACGGACACGATGTTAACTCCAACTTAATGGAGATGACCAAATTTAACCTCTTTAGAACATTGGGTACCAAATTAAACATTCCTAAAGTTCGGCTACCACATTGAACTTTCCGAAAAAGTTTGGGTACCAAATGTGTATTTATTCCATATTTTTAAGTATAACACATGATAAATTCAAGAACAAAATACATGTAGTAAGTAAATAAATCATTATAAATTGTTCTTAACTATTTTTAAACTTCATAACCTTCCTAAAATAACTATAAACTAAAATCACTCACTATAAAAAAATGTTTAATTAATAAACGATTTTAATAATCAAAATTTGTTAAAAAATTATCAGGTATTAAAATAGTTATTATTGTACCTAATTAAGTATTTTTATGTGTAGTGTTCTCGAGACATTATACCACTTCAGAATTATGCTCAATTAGAAATATTATTTCTTAGGCTTAATAATTCTTTTTAGTTTTAATATTTATAGTGGTTGTGTAATATTCTTTTTAATTATTTTGACCATTGGTTTCAACATTTATTAAAAGGAGTTAATGTAATTACTTAGATGAGTATTAACGTTTTTAAATGACGAAGACCTAATAAAACGATACATTTATGTTTTTATAAGATAAAAAAATGTTTATATTATTGTGTCAACTCATCCTCCTCTAGCAATATTAATAATTTAATGTGATAGCATTGATTTCTTTTAATAAATAATATAATCACTAAAAAATGGTGAAAACATTAAATAATTATTACATATAATGAAACCCAGAAAGATATTAAATATTATTTTTAAAATAAAAAATTTATTTTTATATTATCTTTGACTAAATATAAATAGTTGATTTCACTATCAATTATACCAAGGCTGGTATAGGGAGAGAATTATGCATAAATGTATTTTTCTTTAAACTATGAAAGTACTTCAATGATAAAAATTTATTACTTTCCCAGTTAGTCAATGATTACTTGGTTTACTTGCAACTTTGATTAGTGAATCACCAAAAATTACTGAGATGAACATTTAATTGAAACTATTAATTACTAATTTATAGCTAGATTTTTTTCTAGTTATTGTCGAGTTATTTAAGTTGGTAATGAAAATTTTAACATTATAAAAATTTAACTTAAAAGTAGTGAAGCAATGTTGTTGTTATGAGCATAATTGAATTTTGTAAAATCCACTTCCATTAATATTAAAGTGATGATCATATCAATTGTTTAGTTTTTTAGATGCTGTAGCTAGTGAGTTTATTTAATATTGTTGAATTTAAAACTTTGTTAAGTACTAGTCTAATCTAGTAATATAGTAATAATTTAATGATACACATAATAAAGGGTCCAGATCCGATTCGAGTTCGTTGGATCGGATCCTGGTGTTTCCCGGTATCCGGATCCACTGAGACGCTCCAGATCCAACACAAATTCAAAAAGTTAATTTCGCTCTCTATTCTCTTTCTCTCTCGTTCTTTATTCGTTCTTCCTTTCTCTGTCAACTCAACTCTTCTCTCTAATAATTCAAATCCCAATCCCTCCAACGGCTATTTCCAAACCCCATCATCTTTCTTCTTACCTTTCCCCATTTCCTTCGCTCTCTGTGTTCTTCTTCTCCTCTGCCCCAAAATGAAGCACTTCATGCTCCCAAGAAACCCTCTCAGGGACGCAGAACTCGCTTCTTCGGCCACCCCAGCCCCCTCTCCTAGCTCCGCCAAAACCCGCCCCTCTCGCAAGCACAAACACTCCAAAGAGAATGACCCTCCCTCCGATCCCAATCTCGCCGTTCCTTCTCCCGGAAAGTTCAAGAGCCCCTTGCCTCCGAGACCTCCCTCATCCAACCCTCTCAAGCGAAAGCTCGCCGTGGCCGCCGATGCCCTAGCCGACAATTCCCTCCCCGCATCCTCCGATTCCGGCGTCAAGGTTGGTTTCGCCTCTTATTGTTTTCGACTTCTTAGTTTCTAATGTCTTCTATCTGCTATCTGACTTCACTTTCTCACTTCTTGCCTTTTTTGCAGGTTATCGTGAGGATGAGGCCGCTCTGTCCCGACAAGGACGAAGGGGATCCCACTGTTCAGAAGGTTTCCAATGACTCGTTGTCCATCAATGGCCACAACTTCACCTTCGATTCCGTTGCTGACACTGCGGCTACTCAGGCAGGGTTTCTATTTTTAGTCATGCTCAGTACCATTCTTTTATTTTTATCCTTGGTTTGAAAGAGATATTCCCTAACGCGATTTTTGGCCACAAGGACTGTGATGAAACCGTAATTTAAAACCATGGCTTTATCTTCTTCAGAATTATTGATTTCGGTGTTTGATGCGCTTTGGGATCTTGTTTTTCAGCTGGATATTTTCGAACATGTTGGTGTGCCACTGGTGGAGCATTGCTTGGCTGGTTTCAATAGTTCAGTTTTTGCTTATGGACAGGTTTTTCTTCTTCCCGTTGACTTTTAATTTAACTTTTAGTTTTGCCCTGTTGTTGCTGCTCCTGTGCTGTTGAGTCTGATGGTGTTGTGTTTTTGAACTTGCTAGACGGGGAGTGGGAAGACTTATACGATGTGGGGTCCTGCTAACTGTTTGTTGGAAGAAAACGATCAGCAAGGACTTGCACCCCGTGTTTTTCAGCAACTATTTGCACGCATAAATGAAGTAAGCATTCAATTTTGGTTTCTTTTAAAATTATTTGAAGTGTTTGGACCATTTTTGTGACGTTTACTAACTGTTTCATTTCTTGCACAGGAGCAAGCTAAGCATTCTGACAAGCAACTCAACTATCAGTGCAACTGTTCTTTTCTTGAGGTTGATTAACTCTAAATTGCTTCTTCCCTGTTGGAGACCTGTTTAACCTTGTCAGTAAGTCCATTTGACACAAAGTTTGTTTTTGCAGATATACAATGAGCAAATCATGGATCTATTGGATCCTAGTCAGAGAAACCTACAGGTAAATTCTAAAACACCATTTGTGTTAATTGCTTTTCTCGTGCTTAGCAATTTTGGGCTGGAACTGATATTTTGTTTTTTGTCCAGATTCGAGAAGATGTCAAATCTGGTGTCTATGTTGAAAATCTTACAGAGGAGCCTGTGTCTTCAGTTAAGGATGTAACTCAGCTTTTAATAAAGGTATTTGTTACACTTACCGTACCACTGGTGTTGTATTAAGCCATATGTTCTCTTTCTTTTATGACTCAGTTTTGGGCATTGTCTTAAGGGGCAATATCATTAACCTCGGTAACTAGTTTTAGCCTGGTGGTGTACAACAGCTATTTTTTTATGCTTTAAAACATGAGATGCTCAATGGAAAGCAGTGAAGTTGCCAGAAGAAAATGGAAAGATTTTATGTCATGCATTGATATGATTTTAAATTAAATAATAAACTTTTAGTTTCACTTTTGTAAAGTTTTCTGAAAGAGTAAAGACTCTTAAAGAACATTTGTGTAGAAACTATGCTTCAAACGCTTATTATTGTTTTGCTTCAATTAAACAAATTTAATACAATGTACATCTTATGGCTGTAGATTACCACAACATCCCCTTTCATATAACGTGTTTTACTGATATCTGTCTTTCATAATGCAGGGATTATCAAACAGGAGAACCGGTGCAACCAGTATAAATTCAGAGAGTTCCCGCTCACACACTGTTTTAATTTGTGTAGTTGAATCTCGATGCAAGGTGATACACTATCTCATGTGTCCATAATGTGCACTTTTAGTAATGATGAGTGGACTGCTGATGTTATATGATAGAAGAATAGATCCTATGTTAATGCAGACAGTTGAAAGTGTTTGATTAAGCTAATATGAAGACCCAGGGTGTTGCAATTGAAAGCTTAAAAAATCTATTCATCCTGAATTTTTGTTCTTCTCAACAATTGTTTGCCAAAAAATTTCAGTATTTTAATGTAAATTAATGTTTGCAGAGTGCAGCAGATGGTGTGAGCAGATTTAAATCAAGTAGGATCAATCTTGTTGATTTAGCTGGGTCAGAACGACAAAAATCAACCGGTGCTGCAGGAGAGCGATTGAAAGAAGCTGGGAATATTAATAGATCACTCTCACAGCTTGGGTATGGTTTACTTGTGAGTGTATTATATTGAGAGCAAATAAAAGTGTTAAAGATAATTACAAATGGTGAATTAAAGCTTTGAATACAAGGCCAGAAACATGAGAAAGAAGAAAATCTTGTATGTGATTTGTTGAGGCTTTAACGAAGCCAAATATCATTGTATCCTGAAGTGCCAGATTCAGGTGCTAGGATAAATGTTAACAAAGACAGTTCAGTGCTGAAAGTTACAGTTTCTTAATGTTAGGACACTATGTAAATTAGACCCGTAAAATAAAGAAATGGCAAAACTAGATTTTGGCAGAGATGTAAGTGTTTTTTGAATCATGGATTTCTTTATTAGAAGCTAGCACTTTACTGAGGTTAAATTGTACTGCAGGAATTTGATAAATATTCTTGCGGAAGTCTCTCAAACGGGAAAGCAGCGGCATATACCATATAGAGATTCGAGGCTGACATTTCTGTTGCAGGAGTCTCTTGGAGGAAATGCAAAATTAGCAATGATTTGTGCTATTTCACCAGCGCAAAGGTAGTATGTGTGTGAAGCATTGGTCATTTGAAATGTTTTACCTTATAAATCCTTTTGTACTACAAAATTTTTTAAATGGCTTGGTCCTGCAGTTGTAGGAGTGAAACATTTAGTACACTGAGATTTGCACAACGTGCAAAAGCTATCAAGAACAAGGCTGTTGTTAATGAAGTTATGGAAGAAGATGTGAAGCACTTGCGACAAGTGATACGGCAACTTCGGGTATATAGTCACCTGTTTTTCCATTCTTCATTTTTCTTTTGTAGTAGCTTAGAAGTGTATGATATCGACAGGATGAGCTCCATCGAATTAAAGAAAATGGCTACAACCCAATGGACTCAAGTGGAGGTCATTCAGCAGCTTGGATCCGGCGAAGCTTGAATTTGTTACAATCCAGCCTCAATCGACCACAACCATTATCCCGTGTTGATGAAGATGGTGATGAGGAGATGGAAATTGACGAAGAAGTTGTTGAGGACCATGACGAAGCTTCCTGCAATACCAATATTCCGAGTAATTGTAATACTGCAGCTGATAATGACAATGGAATGAACACTGATGATCAGGTTTTAGCTCAACCTAGTGAGGAGAAAAATATGCCTGGTTGGCCTGGCAGTAAAAGTCTTAGTGAAGAACCATCATGTGCAATGGTACAGAACAGTTTGTCTTGTCCAATGGGCGAATCTGACGTTGGAAGTTTTACCGGTTTTTCAGCCCCAGATTTGCCCAGTGAGTCTCCTAGTGCAGCAATGAATTGTGTCTCACCTGCCAGCCTCAGCATAGTTCAGTGTGATTTGTCCCCAAACCTTAAATCCCCAGCTCCTAGTGTTTCACCTAGAATCAGTACCAGCAGAAAAAGTCTGAGGACATCAACAGGGTTCTCTCCTTCTGAAAGCGATCTTCATGTTGAAAAAGATTTGGGAATTAGAACTAGCAATAAGAAAAACTCATATTCTGCCTGTTCTAGTCAGACAGCTCCAAATTTCATTAGTAAAACAGAAAATTTAGCAGCAAGCATACGCCATGGTCTTGAAATTATTGATAGTTACCAACGCAATTCAACTTTGAGGCAGTCAGCATACAGGTTTTCCTTACGACCAAGAGAATCTAGATTAATTTTTCCAGTTGACAAAGTTGATGTGGGCCTGCAGACTTCTCTTGATGATAATGTTGGAGAGAATTCTGTTTCATTCACCTGTAGTAATTGTAAAAGCAGAGCACAACTTGAGGCCAACGAGAGTGACAATAACTCAAACCTACAGTTAGTACCGTTTGAATGCCCTGGGTCTGTTGATAGGCCAAAGAAACAAGTGCTCAAAGTAGGTGTAAAAATTCAGTTGCATTTCTTTTGTAGAACTTGAATTCATTATATCAGTTATAACTCCTTTTACTTCTGTTATTTAGGCAGTAGAAAAGGTTTTGGCAGAATCTATAAGGAGAGAAATGGCACTTGAAGAGTTTTGTGCCAAGCAGACTTCTGAGATATTGCAGCTTAATCGCCTGGTAAATTTCTTTCTCTCTTATTTACAACCATCTCATGTTGTTTTGTGTACGATGTTATTAATGAATGCTTCCCTTGTACTTGTAGGTGGAACAGTACAAGCACGAGAGGGAGTGCAATGCTATAATTGCACAGACAAGGGAAGATAAAATTCTTCGTCTTGAGAGCCTCATGGATGGTGTTTTACCCACTGAAGAGTTCATGGCAGAAGAACTAGTGGCTCTTAACCATGAACACAAGGTAGAAATATGTTCTTTTGTGGTTCACATCTATGAACAATATGGTCTTATGTTTTATGCTCATAATGTGTGATTACTATCAACAGTTGTTAAAGGATAAGTACGAGAATCATCCAGAAGTTTTGGAAATGAAGATAGAGTTGAAAAAGGTGCAAGATGAATTGGAAAAGTATCAAAATTTCTATAAATTTGGGGAGAGAGAAGTGCTGATGGAAGAGATACAAAGTTTGAGAAGCCAGCTTCAATTTTATATCGACTCTTCATCCACATCATCAAGGAAGCAATATCCGCTATTGCAATTGACGTTGTCTTCTGATCCCAGTACGACAGCAACCCTCACTGCCATTCCAGAGTTGACAGATGAGAGCGAGGAGACAAATGAAGTTCTAGCATCATCCAATAACGATATTGAAGCAAAGGAAAGTCTAGAATCCTCCAAGAATACTAATGAAGCAAATGAAATTCTAGCATCATCCAATAATGATATCGAAGCACAATTTGAACAAGAAAGAATTAAATGGACTGAGGCAGAAAGCAGGTGGATTTGTCTTTCTGAAGAACTTAGAGGTGAGCTTGAAAGTTGCAGATTGCTATCTGAAAAGAGGAAGCGGGAATTAGATGCTGAGAGGCAGTGTACTCAGGAGCTTCAGGAAGCCATGCACATGGCTATAGAAGGGCATGCAAGACTTTTAGAACAATATGCAGATTTGGAAGAGAAACACATCCATTTGCTTGCAAGACATAGACAGATCCAAGATGGAATCGAGGATGTCAAGAAAGCGGCTTCCAGAGCAGGAGTAAGAGGTGCAGAATCTAAGTTCATAAATGCCCTTGCTGCTGAAATTTCAGCTTTAAAAGCGGAAAGAGAAAAAGAACGAAGAATCTTGAGGGATGAAAATAAAGGGCTTCAGTCCCAGTTGAAGGACACTGCAGAAGCAGTACAAGCTGCTGGTGAACTGCTTTTGCGGCTTAAGGAGGCTGAAGAAACTGTCACTGCTGCACAGGTTAGCAATAAGTCAAATATACCTCCATGTTTGATTTTATCAACTCGATGACTTTTTATTCGGATACACTCAATAAGTCTCACATTTGATGTCAAACGCAGTTTAAAATATTTTTCTTTTCCTCCATTTGTTGATGAGACATCTTTTAAGAACAAAACCGTGATGAATATTTATGTTCTAAAACGGACAATGTCTCGGAAATACGATCGTTATTCCTAACGATGGTTGTGAGACTTGGATTGGATAAGAACATTTTTATTATGTTTAGTTGCAGAAACTTGTGATTATCTTTTGAAATTGAAGTCTTTTACTTGCTGCAGTTGAAAATCAATATTTTATCTAGTAGTGGTGAAATTCTTAAACCACTGGATCAGTTCGGTTCACTAACTGAGCCTCACTTTTTAAACATATAATTTGCAGAAACGGGCTATGGATGCAGAGCAGGAAGCCGCCAAGGCCTACAAACAAATTGACAAGTTGAAGAAGAAACATGAGAAGGAGATCATCACACTTAATGAGCTCCTTGCAGAAGCACGTTTGCCGAAGGAATCGGTACGACCAACTTATGATGACGATGTCGTCATGCCCAGTTATGACGACTCAAAGGAACCAAACAGTTTTAATGATCAGTTTGAGCCATTTCATAATAATGCAGAGTATGGCGAGCTTGCAAAACTAGCAGAACCATCATGGTTCTCTGGTTACGATAGATGTAACATATAAATATATCATCACATTACAATGTGTCATTTGTATTAATTTGTTCATATATGATTTGAAAGAAATGGTTGTATTCTTTAGTTCCTACTTTTTGTTAGCATAAACGAGTTTCTCTCCCCATTTATATCTTACTCAAAACTATTTTGAGTTGGCACAACATTTACCTGATAGCGATTGTCGGTTGCAAAGTCGATGATGCAGATTTTCATTCTTTGTTATTCTTAATCTCAATTTATGAAATTATTATCATTAACATATTTCTATTTTTTTTTTGTCTCAGCTTAAATTTAGGTTGGAAAGGGAAAATAGAATTGAATAAACATAAAATAATTTTCCTTTTTTTGCCTTGTAGTATGCATGTCTTTTAATAGTCTGTACTAACTTGGAATTCTTTAATTTTTCAAACAAGATTTCACCATACATAATTTTGGTCTGACTATTCTATTCTCATCTTCATTTACATAGGAATTGATATATTCATACTATTTAAACTAGTGTAAACACACGTGTTATCGTGTCTGTCTGTGTGTAAACATTTTTGAAATATGCATGTTATTAAGTTAATATATAAAATAAAATTATATTTATTAAAAATAAAGTGAATTATATGATAAAATATAAGAGAATAACGATTGATAAATAGGAAAAAAAAAACAGAAATAGATGATTTTATAAAAAGCTTCTAAAAATAACATTAAATATTCAAAAATTTAATAAATAATTATATTTTAAAGAGTAAAAGTGAGATTTTGAAATGTGGATATAAAAGAGAGAATCCTCTTTATATATTTTTATAGATACTGTTTTAAAATGAATTAAACATTTTTTTTATAAAAAATAAAAATTATAGAACAACATCTTTGTGATCATTTTCAGACCAAAGATATTAGAAAACTCAGATATTTCTTGGGTATTGAGGTGACACAGTCCAACAAAGACGGTATTGTTATTTCTCAACGAAAGTATGCACTGGATATTTTGGAAAAAACTGGGTTGATGAATTCAAAATCTGTTGACACACCTATAGATCCCAATACTGAACTTCTACCAAATCAAGGGAAGCCTATGTTAGATCCCGAACAGTATAGAAGATTAGTTGGGAAATTGAATTATCTTATAGTGACTCATCCTGACATTTCCTTCGCAGTCAGTGTGGTAAGCCAATTTCTTAATTCTCCGTGCGCGAAGATCATTGGAATGCAGTCATTCGTATACTGAAGTATATTAAAGGATCTCCTGGTAAAGGATTGTTATTTAGATGCTGATTGGGCAGGATCTCCTTCAGATAGAAGGTCTACATCCGGATATTGTGTCTTTATTGGAGATAACTTGATCTCTTGGAAAAGCAAGAAGCAAAATATTGTAGCAAGATCTAGTGCAGAAGCAGAATATAGAGTCATGGCTTCAGCCACTTGTGAGCTTGTTTGGCTTAAGCAGTTGCTCAAAGAGTTAAAAGAGTTACAGTTTGGAGACGTTAATCAAATGACATTTATATGTGATAATCAAGTTGCTCATCGTATAAGTTATAATTCTGTCTTTCATGAGAGAACTAAACACATTGAGATTGATTGTTATTTTAGTTGAGAAAAAATTATGTCTGGAGACATCAAGACTGAGTTTGTTAACTCAAGTGATCAGTTAGCAAATATTTTCACTAAATCTTTACGGGGTATGAGAATTAGTTATATTTGTAACAAGCTTGGTACATACGATTTGTATGCACCAACTTGAGGGGAAGTGTTAAGATATCTTTAATATCTTATTTTTTATTTTTATTGTTATTATTCTTCATATGTATTTCGGGCTTAGCCCATATATTCTTTATTATAAATACGATCCTTATGTGTATTTTCTACACAAGAAAGATTAATCTCAATATCTACTCTATCTGTATTCAATTATGATAAACATTTAAAAAATTATATAAAATACCGATGGAATAACTATGTCCTAAAAATAAACTATGAAACTAAGGACTAATTACAAATTAATATAAGTTTTTTAATACTTAATAAGGTGTTTTATAATATAAAAAGGAAAAATATGATAATAAGAACTATGTGAATATGTAAATAAATTTAGGGTTTAGGGTTTGTGAAGAATTGATTGCAATTACAATTTTCTTAAAATGTAAAAGTTCTATAATAAAAATAAAAATTTATAATAATATATTCAGATCTATTTGAAAGAAATTTAAACGATCCTAACAAATGAAGTAAAAAGTTCTAAAGATAATACGCTAAACGTAAAAGACCTATATTCTCATATTGAAATTTTAGATAGTACTGTATTATGTATTTCCTTTAACTTATTTTATCGTAACATTTGTATCAAATTTTTGAAAATATACAGTATAATTAAAATTATTTTATATTTGAAATTATTTTGAGTTAGTTTTATTAATATTCTATTATTTAAAATTATTTTACAGCGTGCCAGGCACAGGTTTCTAATCCCGTTTGAAAAACACGACACTATTTTTTGTTGTTCACTCTCTCTTCGCGTAGCCGAAGCAGAGAGAAGTTGAATAGAGCGATGGCGCCTCCCATTCCGAAAGTTCTGATGGTCAGATAAATTCAGTCCTCTCATGGATATTGTTTCCATGTGGTGTTCTTGCTGTTATTGTTGTTATTGTTGTGACCTTTTGTTTTGTGATTTTCCTTTCAGGTCGCAGAGAAGCCTAGCATCGCTCTCTCGATTGCTTCTGTTCTCTCTCGCGCTCAGGTACTTGTTTTTGCATCTCGCGTACACACTGTCTTACTTCAAAACCTATATAAATGTTTCCTCAATTCAAAACCTATATAGATGTTTCCTCAATGCAAATGCAACCGAGTCTCATATTACTATTATTATTTAATTAGAATTCACTGTAGTTTTTTACTCTCTTATTCAATCACATATTGCCATATATGATAGGTTTACTTGTTTACTTATTTTTATAATTCAATTAGAACGCAGTGACAGTTCTTACTCTGATTTAATCACATATTGTCAAGTACGATAAACTTGTTAACTTTTATAATAATCACACATACTTGAGATGATATGTGAATGTGACTGATTGTCAGTGTAAAATTTTTGCACTGAGTATAAATATTAGCTGTACGTAAAAATTAAACATTTTGAAGCACATTATTTAAGCAGATGTTTACGAGAAGGGGAAGTACGGAAGTTCATGAATTTGAAGCAAAGTTTCTTGGATCGCCTGCATATTTTAAAGTAACATCAGTTATTGGGCACGTATTCAGGTATTTTTCTTATCTTTTTTCGAGATCGCTTATAAAGATTTTAATTTTTTAATTTTTTAATTTTTTGTATATCTTTTGAAATATTATATGAGGCATTTGCCCTGGCTTTGTCATGTCTCTCCTTGAAATGAAAGTTGTGTTAGATTAAAAGTTAATGAATACTGTAGAAACTCGGTGAGTGGCATGCAAAGCAAGAAATTCTATATTACGATGCTGTTCCACAACTTCCATATGATTAAAGGAAGGAAAGGACAGTGCATAATATATGATAAAATCACTGGAGTTGTTTGACATGAACCTCTATCTAGTTTGTGGTTTAATCTCATTGTCATTGAAAGTGTAGCAAGTGTCTTGTTTTCTACTAATTTTTTGAAGGTTGGAACAGTCTATGATGCAAACTATGCTATTTGGTCTCACTGCACGATATACAAGTCTTAAATACTGAGTGTTTTGAGTATTCACTCTGGGTTTTCTATGTTTTGTTGATAATCTAGCGTAGATTTTCCTGCTAAATACCAAGATTGGTCAGCCACAGATCCGTTAGATCTCTTTCAGGCTCAGGTTATAAAGAATGAGTCAAACCCAAAGGTATTCCTTTACATATGTTTCCTTTTCAGTATTATTTCCTGCTTTTCTGTCAGTATTATTTCCTTTTCACAAATCACAGTAGAAGAGACTCAGTTGTTGTTGCACTGGCTCCTCTATGTGTTCTCATAAAATCATTTATACATTATCTGGAGTAATTGGTAGCAAGATAGATTACTTAGTGTTTGTTTTCCTAACTGAAACTGAAACCCAATTTATGATGCTTTGTATGCTCACAGTTAGTATGTAATTAGAGCAGACAATAACATTAAATTTTTGGAGGGATCTATCTGTCTATATACATTTCCTAAAGGTTGGTGATGATTTTACGAATGTTTTCAAAACGTGCTTAGAAATTCACTTGGGGGAAATGTTCCGGAACTTATATTTTTTTATAGTTTTCATGTGTTTTTGTGTTCTTCAAGTTTTGAATACTACAAAGGTGCCACAGGTTGTAGGCATACAAGAGATTTTTTGTTTTTCCAATGGCAAATAAATATAAATTTCTATCACAAATAATTACGTATTTGTAACATGTATCATTAATAGGTTTTCATAAGTCATTGGAAAGGGATAGAGGTATGGAAGGTCATTTTGTGTGCCTCAGCTTGCTGGAGAAAAGTTAACACAGTTCATAAACTTTTAGACACCTTCCTTTTAGAAGCAAAGTTGTAGAAGCTTTGAAAAACATGAAGCCAAGAGTTGCTTTAACTCCAAAATATCCTATAAGTGAATATACTGGCCTTCAAAAATGGGCAGTGCACGCACTTTTCACAGTTGTGTTGAATGTGATTTCTTACTTTGTAATTAAATTTAGTTATAACAATGAGGAAAATGAGAACAAGCTCTTGGGTGTAGATTGCTTGATCAAAGAAGGTCTGGTATCATTTCAAAGTTTCACTTGATCTTGACTCTTATCAAGGGTGATAAATATTCATTTTATAATTTCGTTTAAGCTATCTTGTATATTTATTCTAGCAGTTTCTGTTTCAGTGGTGTGAGACTTGATACTGTTTTAAATGCTTTTCACAGGGTGTTGTAAAGGCCTGATTGTATTGAAATGAGTTGAGCTGTTTTTTTTGCCTTCATTGCACTCTATACATTTTGAAGAGTGTTAATTCCATTGATGCCTGCAAAACTTATTACAAATTGGGTCATACCAAATGGAAATTTGTCATCTATAGTTGACTTATTTGTGATGATTTCCTGTAGTTACTAACACAGTTTGTTTTATTCAGGCGCATATTTGTAGACATTTAAGTCAAGAAGCTCGTGGATGTCGTTATTTGGTATTATGGTTAGATTGTGATCGTGAAGGAGAAAATATATGTTTTGAGGGTAACTGTATAATTTTTCATTTTAACATATATGTCACTACCCTTGTTATTCTTCTTTATTTTTTGATACTTTGATGACTGTAACCAGTCTATGCTATGTTATTGCAATGCAAAGTTAGTTGATGTGAGTTTTTATTTGGTTATTGAAAAAAAAAACCTAGCCCCTTAGAACAAATGGATTTGTAGTTGTCTAAGGTAGCTTACGCAGAAATAATAAATTGAATATTAAAATGTAAAATAAAGCTGCCTGCCAGAGACCCTTGTTTTAGGATGAACATAACTCTTCAGCCCAATCTCTGTCCCTTAGAAAGACTATTAGTCAATACTATTCTCTAGGTTTGTTTAATACTGGCAGCTTAGTATTTGCATCTAATTTTTTGTCCTTTCTTTGTTTTATTTTCTCCTTAAGGTACTAAGAAGAAATTGCCAGCTAAGATTGTCCTTCTGTGCAATATTTCAAGTTGTTCATTGATATGTTATAAAAAAAAAACACCTACAGAGAGGAAAAATAGAGGGAACAGGGAAACAGGAATTAGAGGGGGCAGAGAACATACAGAGAGAAGACAATATGAAGTTTGTTATTATTATTCTGCTCTGGAAGGGAAAATCTTTGCTAAATACAGTTTGTTAAGCATAACAAACCATAGGAAAAAGACACTATTTTTTACGCTTATCCTGGTCAGTAACAAAATCCATCATCCAATTGGGTTTTTTTCTTCTTTCAACCTTGCTTGTTATTGTACTGCTCCTCCTTTCCATGGGTCATATCATTTATATCAAGGAGACTTGATGTTTTCTATTTTTGTTTTTGGTGCTTTATGTGTATCGGTTACAAAGCCAGAGGTTGGCCTTCCCTACATTTCAAAATTTCCCTTTGCCATTTGCAGTGAACATTTCTTGCCTTGTTTTATAATGGAGCATCTTGTCTTTTGCAGATTATGCTTTCACATTCAGTATTTTTTGGAATGAACTAATCAACTCCAAAATTTCAAATCATATTTTGAACCATATAAAATATTGAATGTTGTTGCAGTTATACAGTGCACTGGTTTCAAAACAAATGACACTTACCGTGCACGCTTCTCTTCTGTTACTGAGAAAGATGTTGTGAAGGCCTTAGACAACCTTGTCAGACCAAATAAAGATGAGGCGATGGCTGTAGATGCTAGGCAAGAGATAGATCTGAAAGTTGGAGTTGCGTTCACTCGATTTCAAACGGGTTATTTCCAGGGAAAATATGGGAACCTGGATTCCAGGGTTATCTCGTTAGTTTTCTGCTCTGTATTTCATTTTTTATTGTGTTTGCTCTGTTATGCCATATTTCTAATTTGTTATATTTCATTTGTAAAGAATGATTGGCTTTGATTTTTAACTGTATCAAATGATATTGTGCAATCCATGCAGCGAATCTCCCTCACCTAATGAGATAAGACTCTGTTGTTGTTGTTGATGATGATGATGATGAAGAATTATAGTCATATCTTGCTATTTAGAATTATTTGAAATCAGAATATGTAACTTGTGCATATCCCAGAGTAGCAAGAGCTGAATAGAGATTTGCATTATAGTGGTTGAACTAAACCTTGCCACAAGAATTGTGTCAAAAATAAAAAAATAGCTGGTTGATGTTGATTGCAGTGAGGGTTTACTTAGTTTTTGGCTTGTTTATTACCGGAGAAAGGTCAGACAGTTGAGTAAACCACACAAGGCTACTAATGTCTTAAGTTCACAATGCTTAAAGCCTCATTCTGTTTCTGCAAATCCCAAAAGAAAGAGACCGATCAACTTCCTATTCTTCCTGCAATGATACTGCTGATCTCAAGATCAGCTTGGTATATATCATGAATTCATTTTCTTGTAGCTGAAGCTTTTGGAACTATTAGTAATGTGATGTGATATACTAGTTTGATTCTTTTTCAATTTTTTATTCAAGTGGCAATAATCCCTTTGTAATAAATTAATGACTATGTTATCATTATGTCTGCTGTGTTTTGTTTTGTTCTGTGCTGTTATTCTTGTTCTTTTATGCATTCCGGACCTGAGACTGCTTAGGTTCCAAGGCTTGACATGCACTGCCTCCTAGTAATGCAAGCTGCAATATCTTCTCTAGGTCTACTTGCAAGTTGCATCTTAACATTATTTGTTTAAACTTTGATGAAGTTATTGATTGCGGTAATTGCTGCCTATTTCAGCTATGGACCCTGTCAGACTCCAACCTTAGGATTTTGTGTGCAGCGATATTTACAAATAAACACTTTCAAGCTAGAAAAGTTTTGGAGTTTGCACCCTTACATAATTCAAAATGGCTATGAAATTCAGCTAGAATGGCATCGTGGCAGATTGTTTGACATAAATGTGAACAATTCTATTCCTTTATATTTGTGTTCTTTCTTTGTCTCAAACCAACAAATGAAGGACATCCTTTAGACACTTTTATTCCATTTCAGGTTGCTATGATGTTTCAAAAGCTTGTTTCTGAAGATGGACTTTTGGAAGTTACTGAAATATCAGAAAAACAGGAAACCAAAAGTCGTCCTGTTGGTCTAAACACAGTGAACCTTCTAAAGGTTAAGAATCACATGGAGAAAATAACCTTTTAAATTATAAATAATGGATTCAGTTGAATTTTCTTTATATATATCAAATGCAAAATTCCACTATTATGTAATGATGCTTTATTCTATGGAACTCTGTTAATGTTTGTACTCTAATCTGCTGTAAAAATCAGACTATTTCTATATTTCATTTTGATTTCAGTGTTTATTTCTTGAGTTAATGCAAAATAACTTGAATACAATGTTCTTTTCAGGTTGCTTCAAGTGCTCTAGGATTTGGACCTCAGATGGCTATGCAAATAGCTGAACGGTTGTATACTCAAGGTTTCATCAGGTTTTCTCACAATTTCCTGGTCTTCTATATTAATAATGTTACATTGTCTTAATTTGTAGCATGTACTAATGTTTGATTGGTTTCTGCACAATGTTTCTCAAGCTATCCACGCACAGAAAGCACAGCATACCCTCCTTCGTTTGACTTTCGTGGTGTCCTCTCCGCACAAACAAATAATCCAACATGGGGTAATTATGTACACGGGCTACTTACCACTGGTTATCAAAAACCTCGTCTGGGAACAGATGTAGGTGACCATCCTCCCATTACCCCAATGAGATCAGCAGCAGAAGATATGCTGGGCAATGATGCTTGGAAGCTGTACCAATATATTTGTCAGCACTTTATAGGTACAGTTTCTCCGGACTGCAAGTATATAAGGTAAAAAGTTATACTGTTTCTACATTTCTTGATCATCGCCTTATGGTTTTGACATCATTCAAATGTTTTCACAATTGTCCTGTGCCTTTTGTTTGGATTGTTTTATCGGAGGCATTTTTGTTAATTTATGTTTGTTGTGGTCTCTCCTAGTTGTCTATTTGAATAATTAAACATTTTGATAATTTTAGCAATACGGTAGTACGGGTACAAATGTCAAACATTCTATAACAATGTACTAAACCTGGGTAATATCTCTTCATAAATTCATAAATACATAGGCTATGCATCCTATTAGAATTTTCTCTCTTCCAACTTCTTCTTTCCGACTGTATCAAAGTGTACGTGGTAGAATATTCAGGATGTGGCTTACCCCATATTGTTGTCATAATCATAATAATATAATTTTTACAGAATATATTGCCATAATTTGTGTGCTTCTTTCTTCTAAACTTAATCTTTGTCTAAACCATTGCAAACATTCACCTGGCCTTGCAAAATGGACTTGGTAAACATTTTTTTTTTTCATACATTATTGTCATTCTTCCAGGAAAAAGGTTGAGTTTTCCATTGGCGGAGAGGCCTTTCATTGTACAGGGCAGCATGTTGTCACCAAAGGATTTACTTCTATAATGCCTTGGTTGGCGTTAAATGATAAAAATATTCCATCATTTGTAAAAGGCCAGAAAATAGAAGTATCAAAGTTGGAGCTCTATGAGGTAACTGTGGTGCCTCCTGACTCATTCAGATTCTGTAGGCAGTACTTTTAGATTTAATCCAAACTTCTAGCCATTTCTAGTCTTTTTTGTTTTGTCTTTTTTGGTGATGGTGTAAGGCCACAAAAGGAACTGTTCAGTTTTATATTCAAATAGATTGTCGAATCATATATCCATTTCTGGGAAGAAGAAAAATGTCGAAAGTCATTTTGCATTAGAGTTCTGTATATGTTACGGATATCTAACCCCACAAGTTCTACAGGGGAGTACCAGTGCTCCAGATTACCTAACTGAAAGTGAGCTGATATCCCTGATGGAGAAGAATGGAATAGGAACAGATGCTTCAATTCCCGTACATATTAACAACATATGTGAGCGGAATTATGTGCAGGTAATTGATATAGACATGTAACCTATATAGAAGCATCATTGTGTGGATATTCATCTAGTCAAATTTCAGGTACAAGCAGGCAGAAAGCTTGTCCCAACCCCATTAGGCATTACATTAGTAAGAGGTTATCAAACTATAGATCCAGATCTCTGCCTGCCCGATATTCGTAGCTTCATTGAGCAGCAAATTACTCTTATTGCCAAGGGTCAGGTAGATCATCGACATGTGGTACAGCATGTAATTCAACAGTTCACGCAGAAGTTTAGTTACTTTGTCAAAAAGGTGGGCTAATTTTGGTTTAGTGATTCTTTTTGTCTTGGTGATCATATGGTTGTATACAGTTGTTTTTTCAATTCTCACAACACATTAGATTTTTATTTGTTTATATTTAAGTTTGTTTTCTGCTTGATTCTCCTTTCTCCAACCTTAACCTGAAGATCATGTTCTTTTGAACTTGTTTGGGTAAAAATTTACTCTTTTTTTTCTTTGTAATTTGTTCACAGTTTATCCTGTATTTCCTTGGGTTCATTACATCTTTTGCTTTGGTTTTACAATCTATGCTTACCATTGTTTGTCAAACCTTTTATTAATAACATATGACTTCTCCTTTGAATGCATCCGTAAGTTGATGCATACTGGATTTATTCCATATGTATCCGTGAGTAGAAATATTCCATGTCTTCTATATTATTTCCTTTCAAATATTGTCCATAACGAGTGCCCGTGACAATTTCTACTAAGTTGCACATGGATGTAGGTTACATTGTTCTACTAATTCTGTTGCTTTCTATCTTGCTCAGATTGAAGATATGGATGCATTATTTGAAGCACAGTTTTCTACGCTTACTGATTCAGGGCGTATTCTGAGTAAATGTGGTAAATGCTTGAGATATATGAAGTACATTTCTACTCAGCCTTCACGATTGTATTGTGGTACATGTGAGGAGGTTTATTATCTCCCACAGAAGGGAACCATCAAGGTAGTATTATATAGCCTGTCTAATAATATCGACTCTTGACAAACTGTTGACTTTTGGTAAATTAATATTATTGTGAATTAGTTTCTATCGAAAGTATTTTGTGTGATTGTATTAAGTAGCCTTTTTAACATTTCTCCCCATCCTTATTCGGAAGAGTAAAGTCTTCCTATCTTTCCCTGTTTACAATTTATCTTTTCTTCCTTCTATTTTCTTGTCCTAAGCTAATTTGTTATTGGGGCTGACTTCCTTTCAACCATTTATGCCTTTTCCTTCAAAACAATATCATAACAAATCCTATGAATTTCAGACCTCTGATATGCAGGCATAAAATGTCGTTGCTGTCAGAAAACTATTGAGAGTTTCCGTTTCATTTTCAGAATGTGTTATAGCTTTCATACTTGGACTGGTTACATTGATTTAACAACTACCATATCTATATAATTAGAGGATGACTATATAAACAACCCTTTTAAGATTATTACGGAACATTATGTATGCTATCATGCACAGTGGCTTCACTGTTTATTAGATCACGAGCAAGAGGACTTTTAAGTGTACCTTTTCACCATTCAGTTCCTTCCTAACTTGTCTAAACTTGTAATCATTATTATTATTTGGGCTTCTCTCCCTCAGAGATGTGGAACAAAGATAAGAAAGAAAACAAAGAAGGGGATTGGGGTAATATTTGTCAAACACACTGCTCCAGCGGATTGAGTGTGAATATACTTGGGGAAGTTAAAAGTAGTTGAGAAGGAACCGTGGTAATCATATTTTGCAAGAATGATTGATATATTTCACAAATACAGAGTCAGTAGCTTATACAAGATACTAGCTGAAAGAAAAAAACAACTATACAGAATACAGTTCTAGAATTTAATGCAAAACAGAACGCAGTTGCAAGAAACTAACTAATTAAAAAATTGTTATTCTCCTAATGTATGTGTTGCCCATTGGATATTTACTGTTTCATTTAGTCTTTTTGCCAGTCATTCACATTTCTTCAACTTTTTCTGCAGCTGTACAAAGAATTGTCTTGTCCTTTAGACAATTTTGAACTTTTAATTTGCTCCACGCCTGGCCCAGATGTTAAATCATTCCCACTATGTCCATACTGCTACAGTAATCCCCCATTCGAAGGCATTGAAGCACTCATCAATACCGCTAAAACTGGTAATGCTGGCAAGATTGGCAAGGGATCTGGCATGCCCTGCAGCCTATGCCCTCATCCCACTTGCCCAAATTCTCTGGTTTCCCAGGGTGTATGTGCTTGCCCAGAGTGCAGTGGAACACTTGTCTTAGACCCAATAAGTGCTCCCAGATGGAAACTTTGTTGTAATATGTGTAATTGCCTAGTTTTTCTTGCACAAGGCGCACACAGAATCTCCACAACTAAAGAGAGGTGCGGTGAATGTGACTCTTCAATCATAGAAGTAGACTTCAACAAGAAAACAACTCCTCTGGAAGACGGAGCAACCTTACACCGAGGCTGCATTCTATGCGATGAGTTGCTTCATTCCCTCGTGGAAATGAAACATGGTAGAAGTTTCAAGCACATGAGCTCAAGAGGAAGAGGTAGAGGAGCAAGAAAAGGTGGAAGGGGCCGAGGACGCGGGGGTGGAAAAGTGATGGATCCAAAAATGAGCTTCCGAGATTTTTAAGTAATGCCCAGGTGTTCAACACAGTTTTGTTTCAAGAATGTTTATTAGTGTTTTACAGTTACGGTTTTGTTGAAGCAATGATTTGTATTTTTTTGTACAGAGTTCTTGAAATATTTATAGTAGTAGGCAAATACTTTCAGTGAAGGCTTGTTACAAAATTTGAGGTAGTGCACACAATATGCCCGCTATTAACTATGCATTTGTCTGGGGATATGCGTGTATTTTTATCTTGATAATTTATGATTAAATGTAATGACTGGAATCCCTAACCAGTATATCTGTGTACAAATATTAGGTTAGTCGTGGATTATATTTATTCTTACATCTTTAGGATTTTGTATAAATGTAATTTTATTAATAGTTAAATTATAAGTTTATATTATCTCTACTATTTTATCAAACGGAGTAATTAGAATAAAATCAAATTAATAATATATATTTAGTTTTAAGACTTAATTAAGTTTTGAGTGTTTGATAAATTTTGAAAACTTGAGTATTCAATAAATTTTTTGTCTATTGCGTTCTAAAAATATAAAACTTTTCAATGGAGTCATGTTAGATTTTTTTTGTTAATCAGATAATGTGGTGATTATCTTGTTACATTTAGTTTTTGTCAAAAGTAGTTTTATAATATCATAACAAAAATTCCAATTATTATCCACCTCCTTTTCTTATTGAATCCAACTGCATTCACGAAACACTACTTTTATTATTGTGAATTGCTTCTATCTGATGTTTCTATTTCCAAAGGATAACACTTTCATTGGAACTTTTTTCTCCCACCATGAACACCATGATGAAGTTTCAAATGTTTTTGAGGTTCAAATGATATAATCACGGCAAGACTTCGAGGCCATTATTATGAAATAGGTTCCAAAATTCTTTAACAATCACCTAATTAACAGAAGAATTAACATCAAATACTCAATTGAAAAATTTTTAATTTTTAAAAAATTAATAAACCATAAAAATTTATTATGAACTCAGTTGAAAATTTACATTTATTAAATACTTAAAACTTACTTAATCTTACATTTATTAGGTACTTAAAACTTAATTAAACTTAATTTTAATGTACATAAAAGAGATATTAATTAATTTTGAATGTTTAATTATTGATTTTGAAACAGAAGTATCCTAATTAAGACTTAAAATTAAGTGTAACTAATATTACCTATCATATTTATTATTTTTTGTCTCCTTCCTAAACACTTCTTAAAGTATAATAGTATCTCCTTGTTTCCGTCATCATCTCATCTACTAATACAATATTTATTATATTTTTTACTTTTCTTTTTGTTCAAAACATATCCAATTGGGCAGAAGTGAAAAATAAAAAAAAACGGTCAAATACATTTTGATGAGAAATATTTGTATTAATAAATACTATTTTAAGTATTTATACATGAATGAACTTATATATATATATTATTTTATTTTTTCTTTTTTTTTCATTCCTACATCATTCTTTATACTATAAACACTTAATATATGAAAATTTGAAAAACGGAAGAAACTAATCCAAACGGTTTTAACACTTTCCGAAGCATGAAACAAGAATCAAGTTGACTAGGAATCTTTTTATTGAACTCGGGTTGCAGAACCGAACACCCACGTTATGATTTATCTAACCCAGGAACATGTACCAGAATTTTTTGTATTGTGTTGGCCAAAGTAAGACATAAATAAGAAGAGACGTAACGGGTATTATCGTCATTTATGATCTGGATTTTGTCCTAGTTTTTCCCACTTTCCATTCAGGTTCAGCTCACGACACCAAAATTCATTCTTAAAACGCACCACACAACACCCACCCTTTCAAAGCGCTGCGCCTGTGCTCTCTCCACTACTCTCTCTCTCTCTCTCTCTCTCTCTCTCTCTCTCTTCTGCAAGCTTCCTTTGGTACTCAATCTCTCTCCTTTCACTTTTTCAACTTTTTGATTTTTGTCCCCTTCTCAACTTTCATAGTACAGTTTCATACACTTCAATTCCGCTATAAGTATTATTAACATGCATGTTTTTAATTCAGGCGCTGTTTTGTTCATCAATTTGGGGTTCTTTGCTCCAATGGCTGCTTCTGGATATATATCTGCTGCCAACTTGAATTGCCAGCTTGGCGCCAGACACATATCCAATCCCAAGCTGGGTTATGCAGATGCCAGAATTGCGTTGTCGTTTGGTGGTAGCGACTCTATGGGCGTTAGTGTGCGACCCGCTTCAGTTCGTGCTTCTAAGAGGAACCATTTCTCTCCTTTGCGTGTCGTTTGCGCCGATTATCCACGACCGGAGCTTGAAAACACCGTTAATTTCATCGAAGCTGCTTACTTGTCTTCAACCTTTCGTACTTCTCCGCGTCCACTACAACCGTTGAAGGTCGTTATTGCCGGTGCAGGTAATAAGCAAGCTATGCCTATGCTTGTATGTTTCGTTTTATGCATGAAAAATGTGTTTTTGCTGCCAAATTTTGTGGGTTTTCTTGCTTTTGTTGTTCTAGGTGTTTTCAGATTAGGACGGTTATACCCTTTTCATTTCATGCATTGTCTTCTAATGTTGATGTGTTAGAACTTAGGAGCCTGCTTGGGACAGGCATCAGGAATTCCTTCATTTGTGATTAAATAGATATACGCACACATCTCCGTTTCTGTAAGTAAAAAACGTCATGGAATTACAGCATCTTCAATTTTTCGTGAAATTTCAAATTAAAGGGGTACCCGGATATCATGTTTGATATTTAAAGATAAACTTGTTTGTAAACTAATCTTGGACCTGAGCTTTGATCTCTCTGTCTTTGGTGGGCTGATGCATGTTTCAAATTAGTGCAGGATTGGCTGGTTTATCGACTGCAAAATATTTGGCTGATGCTGGGCATAAGCCTATATTGCTGGAAGCTAGAGACGTTCTAGGTGGAAAGGTTTTCTTGCTAATTAACCCCCTTTGTCAATAAATTGTCACTGTTTACGACTTCTGTTCATCATTTTAGCGTGCTGTTTAATTAGATAATAAATTTGTTGTGTTTATACTATTATTCATTTTCTAAGGTTGCTGCATGGAAAGATGAGGATGGAGACTGGTATGAAACAGGTCTACACATCTTCTGTAAGTTCATCAATTTCTGCTACGCATTCATTTCCTCAATTCTTTCTTTAATATTTCTGCTTTCAAGTTAATAATATGATGACTTTATTTATAATTTTTTCCCCTTTGATAAAAGAGAATTCGAAGAAGTGTAAAAAGTTGGATGATCATATTATTTGATCAATAAACACGTTTTAATTATTAGAATCCTTGTTTTGTAGTTATCTTTGCTTTATAACCTTTTCCCCTTTCCTGCAGTTGGGGCTTACCCTAATGTGCAGAACTTATTTGGAGAACTTGGCATTAATGATCGGTTACAATGGAAGGAGCATTCCATGATTTTTGCTATGCCAAGTAAACCCGGGGAGTTTAGTCGATTTGATTTTCCCGAAATCCTTCCATCCCCGTTAAATGGTAAGATGTAAGACTTATTATAGGTGTGCATTTTAATATATACCTAACTGAAGTTGGATATCTCTATAAAAAGTACATTGAATGTCTTTGTCTTTTGAAAAGCCTATCATGCAGAATTTGCAGTTGTTTACTACCAAATTTGTAATACTGTCTAGCAACTGTCCTGTCTATTGCTATGGGTAGTGCTTCAAAAACCAGAATCCCGGATTTTTAGTTTCATTGGAGACTTTAACCCAATATACTAGTCAAATTTTGATTTTGAGTATATGTCAATGAATTCAATAATCATTGGAACAAGAAGGGTTAATTTGGTTCCATTTTATGTAAGTTAAAAATTGCAAAGCCAAACAGAGAACTAGCAATTTAGCTTGGTTTGTATATTCTTATACTCTTATTTCTATCTCTTTCTTCATCAGTCTGGTTTACAGGGCATGAACATATTTTCTGTTCTAAAAATAAACAACTGATGGTTAAATGTTAACCAGTATTTTGTTTCATTGTACCTTACGTGCTAAATGTGTTAACCAGTATTTATAAGTTGCATGTCATGAATCTGATAATAGGAATCTGGGCTATATTGAGGAACAACGAGATGCTGACATGGCCAGAGAAAGTCAAATTTGCAATTGGGCTTCTGCCAGCTATGCTTGGTGGACAGGCATATGTTGAGGCTCAAGATGGTCTTTCTGTTAAAGAATGGATGATAAAACAGGTATAGCAGTAGTATAAGCTTACCAGTAGATTGATAGATTGAAGTAACTTTGCTAAATGCCAAGTCATGACCTAATGCGAGTTAAGTCTTGTTTGCTGTTGATGGAGTCTTGACCATCTTCTGACTACACTGAAATGGGGTGATTTAGGACTAGACTTTCAAGTGACTTAATGATGACGTCAATAATGGGTCCTTTTATCATTAGAATTTGATTGGTTAACTCAGATGAATCTCATGTTACTGTCTTAAGCTATACATAGTTATCGATTTGAAACTCAAACTAAGATATTTATATTAGTATGAAATAATGTACTGAGATATTTTCATTACAGCACTTAGAATGAATCAATTAGTGATTCATACTTAGAGCTTATAATTGAAATTCTGTATGAGTGTGTATCTGTTGCAATCCTTATGCTGGAGTCAGAGATGAGGATTAAGGTGGGTGTCATTTCCCAACTCAAAAGTAGAAATGCTGCTGGTGAGGTGATTGAGACAAGGGTAGGATTTGTATTACATAAAGTTGGTCTATTTTTTATATACCTCTTAATTTAATGGTGGCAGTTGTAGTAATTTATTTTACTACGAAACATAGAAAGGATATCTATAGCTATAGTTATAAATAGATTGTATTATTTGATAATGCTTTAAAATAGATTCCATCTACCACCATAGGTTGATTTCACCGGTACTGAGGGCAACCTTCTCATGGTCTGTCTTGCAATAATTTGAGTATAACAAAATGTTTTCACCTTTTGATAGGGTGTTCCTGATCGAGTAACTGATGAGGTGTTCATAGCAATGTCGAAGGCACTAAACTTCATCAATCCCGATGAACTTTCAATGCAATGTATATTGATTGCTTTAAACCGATTCCTTCAGGTGTGATCATTTCCTATTCTAGACACTGTTCTACTAGCATTATTGTGCGATGAGCAAGGTCATTTTTTTCCTGTTATAATAATTTAATAGAATCAGATTAGTAATAAAGTCTAAGATGGCCTTTCATTTCACAAATATTTTTTGTGGAACTTATGATATAGTTTTTTCTCTTTCAACTAATTGTTATATTATTAAATCTTCAATAGGAAAAACATGGTTCTAAGATGGCATTTTTGGATGGCAATCCCCCTGAAAGACTTTGTATGCCAGTAGTTGATCATATTCAGTCATTGGGTGGGGAAGTTCATCTCAGTTCACGCATTAAAAAAATTGAGCTAAATGATGATGGAACAGTGAAGAGCTTCTTACTAAGTAATGGGAAGGTGATCGAGGGGGATGCTTACGTGTTTGCAACTCCAGGTTTTTTATTCTCTTATTTTCCCATTGTATTAATCAACTCTTTTTCTGGTATTTTTAATCTCCATCCCCAATTTTTTGAGGATTTCTTTTTCTCGAAAACAGTGGATATTCTGAAGCTTCTTTTACCTGACAACTGGAAAGGGATTCCATATTTCCAGAGATTGGACAAATTAGTTGGAGTCCCCGTCATAAATGTTCACATATGGTAAGTAATGACTTTTGATGTTGAAAAATAAGTCCATGCAAATCTTAATTTTAAATCAAACTATTACAGCCACCATTATTTCATTTTGCTGTCAATATATTAAAACTCAAAATTCACTGAAAAGATTGGAATACAAATTTGTGATTTGTCTTAAATTGAATCAATGACAATTGGAAATTTATAATTAAATAATTAATATTATTCTTCCAATTGAATGGTTGTCTACTTGGTTTTTAGTACTATAGTAAGGTGATTAGTATATAAGTGGGTGAAAGTCTCACCTAATGTCTCTATTCAGTAATATACTTTTTAAACTTCATTTTAAATATATATTTTCCTAAATTTGTTATTTTTTTTTCAGAATTCTAGATAACAAAGACAAAATTAATTTGTAGTATTTGTGGTGATGTTTATATCGTAAGCTCCACTGTTGTGGTGACATGCTGCATTGCAACCTGTCTGCAGGTTTGACAGAAAACTGAAGAACACATATGATCACCTTCTCTTTAGCAGGTCTCCCTCACACTTTGAAATACTAGTAATGTCTATAAACGCTGTTCATTTCATGTCTCTCGGTTTTGCTGATACATAACTGCATATTACGAGCCAACTTCTGTGCTTAATAAAGTGGGAAATTAGGTCGGTTTAATATGTCTCGGTATAATAATCAGAAGCCGAACTGAATATCGTAACATGAAAATAGTATAGAAGATATCTTCTCCCTAAATGTTGACACTCTTACAATGTATCTTTAATATAAATAAAGTATTTTCATCACCTTACATCTCGTATATTTTGTACTTTTCTGCGTGCAGAAGTCCCCTTCTGAGTGTATATGCTGACATGTCTGTAACTTGCAAGGTAAACACTTCTTTCATGTCATTGATTTGAACTGAGTTATTTCCTCTAACATATGCAAAATGTATCCTGCATGGGGTCTGGGTTAGCACGCCCTTTTGTATATTAATATTAATATGTAAGTAAAGACACTTATGCTGTGAACTGGAGATAGTATAGTGTTTTCCGGATGAACAATAAACCCTCGCAGCTCAAATTATTTCCGTTTTCAGATATTTATGTAATTACTTTTTGAGGTTTGAGGCTGAATTTCTTCTGCATGTTGGTCTGGTTATCATTAGATGTTGGAATGTTGTTGGGTGACTCTGTTTCATGGTGTAATGCAGGAATATTATGACCCAAACCGGTCTATGTTAGAGTTGGTTTTTGCACCAGCTGAAGAATGGATTTCACGTAGTGATGAAGATATCATTGAAGCCACGATGTCTGAGCTTGCCAAACTCTTTCCTGATGAAATTTCTGCCGACCAAAGCAAAGCAAAGATTCTCAAGTACCATGTTGTTAAAACACCAAGGTTTGACTGAAGATCAAACCTTATTATTTATTTTTTCTTCATTTGTAAACATGGACTGGGAACGTTTTTGTTGTTACTGAACTAATAGAGACATTTATAGCCATTACATTCAATGTGTTCTGAATCCTAGTGGAACTTGTTACATTGTTTCAGGTCGGTTTACAAAACCGTTCCAAATTGTGAACCTTGCCGTCCGGTACAAAGATCTCCTATTGAAGGTTTCTACTTAGCTGGAGATTACACAAAACAAAAATATTTAGCTTCAATGGAAGGTGCTGTTCTTTCAGGGAAGCTGTGTGCACAAGCTATTGTACAGGTAAAATCTATCACAAAAATATCTGTGTATCACATCTATCATTTAAGTTTTTGAATAATGTTTTTCCTTTGATTAGAGTTATGCATCACATTGGTGTCACTGAGGGTTGCTAAACAAATTCTGCAGGATTGTGAAGTACTTGCTGGTCGAGGCCAGAAAAGAATGGCTGAAACGAGTGTTGTCTAATAGAAACAACAGAAACAAGAATTGAAAATAAATTATGGTATAAATACAGGAGTAGCATCACTTCAGTCCAAGCTAAGAAACCAGGGAAGAATAATCTACAAAGAACAAATGGCATGTGTCAATATTGTATTGGAACGAAATTTGTCATTATTCAAACTTGTACATCCAAGTTTTCTTTTCTTTACATTTTTTACTTAGTAGCAAATTATTTCCAGACGGCCACATATCTAAGCAAACTGATATAAACTATATAAATGCAATAATATAACTATATATATAATGCATAAAAGATTTGCCTTTAAAATATTATACTAAACATGTTTATAAAATATTATATAACAAATTAAAATATATTACGTCTTTTAAATTTAAGTAATCATAATAAAAGGTATACTGTCAAGCACATTATATCACAGTTTGATATTATTAGATCTAATTAGACACGTGAAAGTGAGCCAATCCGGCTCACACCACGAAACGGGTTGAAAATGAGTGAATCCTACCCGGCTCATTTTATGGTGAGCTAAAAATTTTATAATTCGGTTCAACCCACCACGGATTGGTAGATTAAGTGGGTTGTCTCACCAATTCACATAAAAAAAATTATTTATTTATTTTTTAGTATTCCAATATTTAAAAAAAAAAATTAAGTAATCCATAAGATGACAATCATAGTAAAATCAAGAACCAATCTCTTGATCATGCTCACCACTAATATATGATGAATTGTTTCCAAGAAAGTATCCATATAATTAAGAAAACATGATTAGTATTACACATTTTCTGTCATGCTATTCAATAAAATATAAATAAAAAATTATACATTTTTGTCATACTAGTTTAGAAAAGATTGTTTATAAGACTATTGCTTGAATAATTTATTATAAAGATTATAATTAAAGATTAAAATATCAACATATATAACTTGACAATCAAATTAATTAAACATTCAAACTATTCAAATATTATTGACCAACATTCTAGCATTTGAAAGAATGAAATTGTGAACACATATAATAGGAGTAGTAAATAATTATTAAAAAAAAAATATGTTGGTGGGTTAAGTGAGTCGGGTTGAGTTCAATCCACTCTTGAAAAGATTGATATTTTTCTCAACCCAACCTTACTCAAATCCGCATGTTGAAACCCATTTTAATATCTGTATATCTAATCAAATATAAGCTGTCTAGCAAATTATCTAAATGTTTTTATTCTTGGTACTTACCGTATCTGTAACTTATCTATCAAACTATCTGAATGTTAAAAATATGGGACTAATTAATTTGAACATCATTTTAACAATTTAATTGTGGTGAGCAGTGAGTTTAAGAGTATAATATAACTTTTTTTTGTTGATCAAGTCAAACATAGATTTAGCTTATTATGAGATGAAAACGTGTTGTCCAAGAAAGAAAAAAAAAACTCATTTTACTTAAAAAACGCGTTTTTTATTTAATAAAAAACGCGTTGTTCTATTTCTATTTTTTAAAAGGTGTTGTTTATTATTTTTAAAAGAAAAGAATATGTATTCTTGAAATTTGAAGCATAAAAAAAATTAAATTATTGCAATTCAAATTGTGTATAAATAGTGTAGAAAGCGCAAGATTGTGGAGGTAACGGTTCCTCTGCGATCGTGAATTTCTTGGAGCCTACGCTCTCATCTCACACCACACACACTTTCTCTTACGCGTCTCAATCTCAATTCTGAGGATGGCTGCGAACGATGGATTCGGCACGCTTCAATACTTGTCGCTCCTCTCTAAGGTCTGCGCCGAGTTGGAGTCCCACACCGGCGCCGCCGACAAGGTCCTCGCCGAGTTCATCATCCACTTGGCTCGTTCATCCGACAACCTTCACCACTTCAACGCCGTACTCAACGACAACGGTGCCCATTTTCCTGATTACCTTGTCCGAACGTTTTTCACCCTTGTTCGCGCAGTTCTTGAACCCGCTAAGACAGAGTCCAAAGCCAAAGAAAAGGACAGTGGCAGTTCTTCGTTGAAACCTCTCAAGAGAATCTCCTCTCCGGAAAAAGGGGAAGCAAAACAGTTCACCGCCGCCGGAAAATTGAGTTCTCCCGATAAGGACGAAGACGGAGATGGATTGCCACGCCAAGAAGAAGATGATGATGATGAAGATTTTGAGATTGAGTTGAATGATGATGCACCCGCGTTCTTGCAGGGGCAAACCAAACACTCAATGGACATGTCTCCTCTCAAGATTTTCAAGAATCCAGAAGGTTCTCTGCTCCGCAGCGCGGCGCTTCAGTCTGCACTTGCCAAAGAACGAAGGGAAGTGCGAGAACAACATCATAGTTCAATGTTTGATTCAATTCCAAAAGATCTCAATCGCGCTTGGGAAGACCCTATGCCAGACAAAGGTGAAAGACACCTTGCTCACGAGCTTAGGGGTGTTGGTTTATCTGCATTGGACATGCCGGAGTGGAAGGGGAGCAGCGGAAAAACCGTTTCCTTTGGGCCAAAATCAAAGCTTTCTATTCCAGAGCAGAAGCAGAGTTTGCCAATTTATAGATTGAAAAATGAATTGGTTCAGGCTGTGCATGATAATCAGGTGTTGGTGGTGATCGGAGAAACTGGTTCTGGGAAGACTACTCAGATTACCCAGTATCTTGCTGAAGCGGGATACACCACACAGGGGAAAATTGGATGTACTCAACCACGGAGAGCGGCTGCAGTGTCTGTTGCAAAGCGGGTTGCGGAAGAGTTCGGTTGTCGATTGGGGGAGGAAGTTGGTTATGCCATTCGGTTTGAGGATTGCACTGGATCGGATACTCTCATCAAGTACATGACAGATGGTATGCTTCTTAGGGAAATGTTGATGGATGAGACTCTGTCACGGTATTCTGTTATCATGCTTGATGAGGCCCATGAAAGAACTGTTTATACTGATGTTCTTTTTGGACTGCTGAAGCTGCTCCTGAAGCGTAGGCCTGAATTGAGATTGATCGTCACGTCTGCTACTCTGGACGCCGAGAAGTTTTCAGGGTATTTCTTTAACTGTAACATCTTTACAATACCTGGTAGAACTTTTCCTGTGGAGATACTTTATGCTAAACAGCCTGAGAGTGATTACTTAGATGCATCTTTACTCACTGTTCTGCAGATCCACTTGACAGAACCTGAAGGAGACATTCTTCTCTTCTTAACTGGTCAAGAAGAGATTGATTTTGCTTGCCAATCTCTTGTTGAGAGAATGAAGGGATTAGGTAAGAATGTTCCAGAGCTCATCATTTTACCGGTTTATAGTGCTCTTCCTAGTGAAATGCAGTACAGGATATTTGAACCTGCTCCACCTGGGAAAAGGAAAGTGGTTGTGGCCACTAACATTGCTGAGGCTTCTTTGACTATTGACGGGATATGTTATGTAATTGATCCTGGATTTGCCAAGCAGAATGTTTATAACCCGAAGCAAGGTCTTGACTCTTTGGTGATAACTCCAATTTCACAAGCATCAGCCAAACAAAGAGCAGGACGTGCAGGGCGTACCGGACCTGGGAGGTGTTATCGTCTCTATACTGAGAGTGCATACAGGAATGAGATGCCTCCCACTACAGTTCCGGAGATTCAAAGGATAAATCTTACAACAACTACTCTTAATATGAAAGCCATGGGGATAACCGATCTATTGTCCTTTGATTTTATGGATTCACCTTCACCTCAGGCGCTTGTTTCTGCTATGGAGCAGCTTTACAGTCTCGGAGCATTGGATGAAGAGGGCCTGTTAACCAAACTGGGGAGGAAGATGGCAGAATTTCCTTTGGATCCACCGTTGTCCAAGATGCTACTTGCCAGTGTGGATCTTGGGTGCAGTGATGAGATTTTGACCATAATTGCCATGATCCAAACCGGAAATATTTTTTACAGGCCAAGGGAAAAGCAAGGCCAAGCAGATCAGAAGAGGGCAAAGTTTTTCCAGCCAGAGGGAGACCATCTTACTCTACTTGCTGTTTATGAGTCCTGGAAAGCTAAGAACTTTTCAGGGCCGTGGTGTTCTGAGAACTTTGTTCAATCTCGATCGTTGAGAAGAGTCCAGGATGTCAGGAAACAGCTTCTCACTATCATGGAGAGGTACAAATTAGATGTTGCGAGTGCTGGAAATAACTTCACCAAAGTGACGAAGGCCATCACTGCAGGATTCTTTTTCCGTGCTGCTAGAAAGGACCCTCAGGAAGGTTACAGAACCCTGGTTGAGAACCAGTCTGTATATATCCATCCAAGCTCAGCTTTGTTCCACAGACAGCCAGACTGGGTTATCTATCATGAGCTTGTGATGACAACGAAGGAATATATGCGTGAGGTCACTGCCATAGACCCTAAATGGTTAGTTGAATTGGCTCCAACATTTTTCAAAGCTGCAGATCCCACAAAGATGAGCAACCGAAAGCGTCAGGAACGTATACAACCACTTTATGGTGTCTCTGAACAGTGGCGTTTGAGTAAACGCCGTGCATGAGATGTAATTTATCTGCTTCCTCTTGATGCAATGTCTTTTATACTGTAATATATAATTGATGATAAATAAAAATATTGTAATATATAATTGTATATAGTTTTAAACTTAGAAATTTTCCTGGCAGAATGATATAAATGGAGACTTGTAAATACGATATGCCATGCTAAATTCCAAATGTAATTCGATTGAATTCCCTCTGAGGTGGATAATTTCTTTCAGCTTCTTCAGTAAAAATGGATTGTAGAATGTTGTTATCGTTACTGAAATAATAACAGTTGTGTTCTGAATCCTAGTGGCACAGGCTGTGTTGTTGCACATGGTTTACAAAATTTGCCTTCCCTCGCAAAGATCTCGTCTACATGGTTTCTCATGACATGGAAATCCCAGGAAGACAAAAATATTTAGCTTCAACGTTATATGAGTAAGCATATTTTGAAAATTTAATAATGTTACATATATCTATTTCTCGATTAGCAAGGCCATGCTTTTTTCCGAAAGTATATAATGTCTATAAAGATAGTGCCTGAAAAATTTAATAAATAGGATAAATGTTTTTGGTACTATCATTTCGCAATCAGCTAACTCGAATTAAAAAAGATAAAATAGAAATAACATCGTATGATTTCATTCAAGTAAAAAGTAAAGATTGCACAATAAATAGAATTAAAATTTTTATAAGAGATCCTTCGTAATATTTTCTAATTTCTGGTCAACTTAGAAATGTTGTCATAAATTAATTTAAAATATTTTTTTATAAAAGTTTAAAAATTAATTAAGCCATCAATAAATAAATTAATAAAAGATGAGATAGTATAAACTAATTGAAAGAAAATACTGAAATAGATATTTTTTAATACCCTTTCACTCTTAGTTAAGATTTATAAAATATTATGTTTTTTCATAAATTTTAGTTAATAACAAAAAATATGTTTAAAGAATATGGCAGTCATAAAGAAAAGAAAACACAATTCTGCGTGTTTATCCTCCGACCACAAGTTACTACTTACGAGGTAGGAGGGGTAGCATACGAGATTAGCGGTGCAAGAAGCGACACTTGGAACATATCCATTGGTTGTTCCAATCTATCTATCTGTGCCTTATATTATATCCATCCATTTACCAATTCAATCTTCTTTCTTTCAGGTTCAGTGAGACCTGAACTTCTTTGAGTTTATGTCAAAGAAAAAAACAACAAACAATAATGCCCATTTTCTCTGCAACTGCAACGTTCGCTTCCTACACTTCCATCTCCTTCCTCTCAGCTTCACAATCTCAATCACACCTTTCTCCTTTCCTCAATTTCCCTCACAAGTTTACTGTGAAGACACCGTGGCAATGGCAGCACCATCACTACCACACTCATAAACTCTTAATCTCTTCTTCTGGCAATACCCAAATTGACCAAAATCTTGAAAGTGGACTACTTCAACGCCCTACTCCTCCAGACCCACAGGATGACGCTCGTCTTGCTCGGGTCTGTCATTCTTATTCATATCATTTGCGCAATTTTCAGTTTTAGTTTTATCATATAACCAATTTATTACTTCTTTCATATTATAGATATAAATGCAACACAACATCTTTTCTTAATCTTGTTATACCCAAAAGCTATTATTTAGAGGGAATATAAACTCCAATCGATTATTGCCTCAGCATGTTCTATTTAAATGGTTAAGCTTTGGATTAATGCTAATTTCTATCACTGTATGTTGTGTTCTGATACTTGATTTCTGCAATGAAGTAGAGATCATCAGATTGGAAGGCTGCAAAGGCATATAAAGATAGTGGACTCATTTATAACGGTAGGATTGAAGGCTATAATTCTGGAGGCCTGCGGGTTCGGTTTTATTCTATTCTGGGATTTCTCCCATTCCCCGAGTTGAGTCCAGTGCATACTTGTAAAGGTATCCATCCATCTATATGTTCATCGTCAATGTTTCTTACATTATTCTTCTTTCCCTTTTTCCTAAATCTTAGTTCGAGTTAAAGGGTTAAAAGCTGGTCGTTAACGTTCTCATCTTGCTTTCCCTCTCTCTGTTTTTATGCTGAAGAACTTCCCCCTCCCACTGAAGAAACAATCTTATGGCCACTTTAGAAACTGTAGTTTCAGTTTATGTAAATAAAATAGGTTTCCTGTAATATCATAAAAGTTTTGTTATAGTGTTGAAAATTGCTTACATTTTCCCTTCAGCATCTTCGTGTTTGTCAAACACTAGTTAATGATCATATCTTAGAGCCATTCACGTTCATGGCTTCCCTTTTAGCATCCTTTGGTACCCATAATCCATAATACAGATAAAAAATTGGTGGTTTCCTATGGCTTGTTGTATAGTGTTTGGCCATGTTTGCCTGTCTAAGCAAGCCATTTAATCATCTGTTTCGATATATTTTAGGTGCTTCGTATTGATAATAGCATGTGGAGTTGAAATTGCTGATTTATTGTAGCATTGATTCTTTTGTGTAGAACCAGAGAAACCTATCCAAGAAATTGCAAGAGGCTTAGTTGGTTCCGTCATATCGGCAAAGGTAGACTTTATAATTTAAATAATGAGTACTATATGTTACAACTTTTTATTCTGCTAATGTAATACAATGTTTAGTCCTGAAGCTGCTGCCTAAAAAAACTATTGTCCCCTGAATCTAGAAAACTCTTGCAACTTATTTGCTGCACAACAGCCATCTGAACTGAGCTATTTCAACTTTTCAAGAACTATTTGGACCTTGAAAAATAACATTCTTAGATGTTTGCATATTGAAGTATTTATTTAGTGCTTCGTGCATCAGTTTGCATCACAATCTTTTGCTCTACCCTTAATTAGGTTATAGTAGCAATTTTTTTCAACATACTAGCTATGTTTATATGATGGGCTGTTTAAAATTTATAATTGCAGTTTCTTCCAATTTTAGGTAATTCTAGCGGATGAGGATAACAAGAGATTGATATTCTCTGAAAAGGAAGGTGCGTGGTCCAAATTTTCAAAACAGATCAATGTAGGGGACATTTTTGAAGGAAAAGTTGGTTATGTTGAGGATTATGGTGCTTTTGTTCATTTGCGGTTCCCTGACGGTAACTACCGTGCATAGCTCATATGTTTACAATTTTCTTTTTTCACTTTACCATGAACAAGTTACTAGTGACATCACAGAATGATGCAGGTCTTTATCACCTTACTGGACTAATACACATCTCAGAGGTGTCATGGGATCTAGTTCAGGATGTCAGAGATATCTTAAAAGTAGGTGACCAAGTGAGGGCCAAGGTTGTCGGTATTGATGGGTGAGATTCCCAATAGTTATGCTTTTTAGAGGATATTTTTAAGCAGACTTATTAAATTTGTTCTTCGAAAGTTTATAGGACAATTTTTATGTTAGTTGTTGAATTTTAGTAAAGTAAAAATAAGCTCTTAAAATTAATTTTCATTTTTCACATTTATAATACTTTTATGTTGCCATTAAAATGACATATAGTCTCTTCATACTGTAAGGTTTAGGCAAAGTGATGGAAGAAGAAAGCATGAAAGAGAAACTGTTAGAATGAATGTTATTGCATAAGAGAAGGATACAAAGGTTTATATATAGTAATACATGGATAACAGAAATGTGCAGACGTAACAGACTGCATAACAGAAGCCCATGCATACATATATATCCCTAACACGCCCTCCTTAAACTTAGGGTGGAGGTTGTAAAGCAGACACACGAAGTTTATCACGAAAAGGTAGAAACGAGGAACCGGATAGAGCTTTGGTGAAAACATCGGCGACCTGATAACGAGCAGGTATATGACAAATACATAGCTGTTGTTTGTGGACGAGATCGCGAACATAGTGGACGTCGAGAGCGAAGTGTTTGGTTTTAGAGTGCATAACAGGGTTGGCGGTGAGCATAACGACACCAAGGTTGTCAGAATAAATTGTGGGAGTGGTTGGTTGAAGATTGAGTTCACGAAGAAGGTTACAAAGCCAGGAAACATCAGTAGCGACAGCGGCGATACTTCGTGACTCAGCTTCTGTGCTGCTACGAGAGACAACGTGTTGTTTCTTGGATGACCAAGTGATAAGATTAGAACCTAAGTATATACAGAACCCAGTGGTTGATTTGTGGTCATCAGTGTCTGACCCCAATCGGCATCAGCAAAGGCGTGGACAGAGAAGCTTTTGCAGGATGTGAAACGAAGACCATGGGAGTGAGTGCCGGCAACGTAACGAAGGATCCGCTTGACAGCCTTCCAATGATGAAGTTGAGGGTTGTGCATATACTGTGAGACTTTATTAACAGCAAACGTGATATCAGGGCGAGTGAACGTCAAGTACTGGAGGGCACCAACAACTTGCCGAAAGAGAGTTGGATCTTGAAAAACTGTGGAGCCATCTGCGGTGAATTTAGGTGATGAGACCATAGGTGAAGGTTGGGAATTTGCATTGACCATGTTGGCTTTTTGGAGAAGTTGGTGGATATATTTGGTTTGACTGAGAAGTAATGAGCCATCAGGTGTCCAATGAGCCTCAATACCAAGAAAGTAGTGAAGGCATCCCAGATCTTTGAGCGAGAATGAATTGTTTAGAGTAGTGATGAGATTCTTAATAGCTTGTGATGAGGAACCTGTAATGAGAATGTCATCAACGTAAATTAATATATGTAGAACAAATTTGGAATTAGTAAGAGTGAAGAGAGAGGGGTCAGATATAGTGGGTTTAAAACCCAGTTGCACCAGAGTGTTGCTTAATTTTTGATACCAGGCTCGAGGAGCCTGTTTCAACCCATAGATGGCTTTGTGCAGGCGACAAACTTGATGTGAATTGGAGGAAAAACCAAAGGGTTGATCCATATATACAATTTCATTAAGTTCACCATTGAGGAAGGCGTTGTTTACGTCCAGTTGATGAACAGGCCAAGCATGAGATATGGCAAGCGAGAGAACGACCCTGATTGTCACAGGTTTAACCACGGGACTAAACGTATCGAAATAATCAATTCCTTCTATCTGATTGAAACCACGAGCTACCAATCGGGCTTTTCGTCGTTGCAGAGACCCATCTGAATTATATTTATTTTTAAAAATCCACTTGCAACTAATAATGTGAACTCCTGGGGGAGGATCAACAAGGGTCCACGTGTTGTTTTTGATGAGAGCGTTGTATTCAAGCTCCATAGCATGTTTCCATTCTGGATCATCAATGGCAACCTGGGGAGTACGAGGCATAGTGTCTGTAGTAGTTACAGTCCAGACCTTGGGCTTTGATATGCCAGACTTTGCTCTTGTTAAATTGTGTATTAATAATGACGTACACGAATTTACTTAAAATAAATGATGAATTTAAAAGAAGAAAACTACCTTTAGAACTTTGTATTTATTTATTTAAATTTTGGAACCAAATTAACCATTGTGTCAAAATTTCATTGATATTCTTGTTGGTTGACTAAATCCATGCTTCGAAATCATAGGATTTAAATACAGTGAAGCTATTTGCTTTGTTGTGAATAAACTATGTAAACAATTTAAGCCATTGGATGAATGCACTTGTGGTTTTATATCTAATATGTCCCTTCATGCGTTAGCATTGAGCTCTTAGGACTTGAAGCATGAAAGATGTAAAGAATACACTGCCTTGTGTTAAAATTAACTTTTGTCTACAACAACGAGTACAACAAGGATTTAACTATGAACCTCATAGTTATAGAGGCTTGTATACCATGTCATGAATTAACACTATAAATACTTGGTGAACCACATGAATGAATTTTAGATCAAACATTGTTATTTTTCTATTTTGATACATTTCGTCTGTGTTCATCATGGAAATCATTTTTGACTTATCTTTCTTGCAGGGTAAAATCAAGGATCACCTTATCAATTAAACAGCTAGAAGAAGATCCACTTCTAGAAACTCTGGACAAAGTAATACCTCAGGTTTGTAGTGTAGGGAACTCTCACCTTGTCTCCTTAATTCTTGGGATGCAGCCTATATATATGTTGAGCAACTTTGCTTAATCCAATTGGCTTTAAGATATTTGACACGATATCAGAGTTTATAGTTCTAGAATAATTACTGTAAGCTCGCCTGGTTTGGCAAACAACAATGAAGTGGGGTGTTGAGAAATCTAACATTCGCTTGAAGACAATTGGTTTTAATATAAGATCTAACATGTATAATCATGAAATATACATTCATATGCAGGTGGAAGGAAATGTTTTGATCAATAATTTCTATATTTCAGGATGGTTCGTCTGATCTTGATTCTCTAAACGGTGGTGAGGATGATAGTATTGAACCTCTTCCAGGGCTTGAAACAATCCTTGAAGAGCTACAACAGGAAGATGGGTATGTTTTCAAACTATTTGAAAATTTTAACTACTTCAAATATTGGCAATCAGAGTTAGAGTCTCAGTAATTGAAATTCATCTAGAAACAATACCATGCCTTGTCTTGTCCCACAAAAAGAAACGCTCTTGAAAATACAGGCACACTGTGAAGTACAACTTTGACTAGAAAAATACTGGCACACTGTGATATTCATCCTTGTATCCAAATCGTGTATTTCGTGCCCTTCATTTTGTTAATGCTTTTAGTTAAATGGAAGTATCAATTAGATGACTTTTCAAAAAACGAATTAGAATGAATGCATTATGACTTTTCTATGGTGTGACGACATTCTGTCACAGTATATATGATGTGAGAATCAGCCGTCAAGGGTTTGAAAAACGAGTGGTCTCGCAAGACTTGCAACTGTGGCTTTCTAATGTGAGTTTTCATTCAAAATTCTTTCTTAAATAATGGAAGGTGCCAATTCATTTAATTGTTTATTTTGGTCATGATTTTCATTTCTTCCAATTTTTGAATCTTAGGCACCTCCCACGAACCAAAGGTTTACTCTACTTGCTCGTGCTGGAAGACAGGTATTTTCCTTTCATTAATGCATGACACTTTCAATCTCAATTGCCACCTCATAATTTTTAAAATGAAACAGCGTTAAAGGAATGTGCAACACATAGTTTGCAATAGGCTTCTTAATGATATGGACCTTTATGTTAAATATTTGTTTTATGAATTGCACGTGACTTTATATTTCTATTTTAGTTTGATGAATAAATAAATCTATAATAGTCTCTCTGACCTTATAATTGAGGAGCAAGTCACCCAATCAATTTTAGTTTGTAAGAATTTTTGTCTCTAGTTGAGCATTATGCAAGTGAAATGCACCTCAAAGCTACAAAACAGGTGTTTAGATGTCAAAGAAAAATACAATTTTGGCCTTTTAGTACGAGATGATTGAATTAGCTTCTCTAATAATATTGGAGGGACTCAATTGATAATCTGAGAAGTAATTCACGGTACTATTATTGATCAATTTACAACCAGTGTTCAATTTAGGAAGATTTTAATTGATCTTATAATCAAGCATCGAGTGTTGCATCAATTGTCATGTGATGAGGTGAGTAAGTCACAATCGAATTGAATTATGGTGTTTGAATTGTTATACTTTTAAGTAGAAATATTTACGAGAAAGATTTATATTTTGACTATTAGTTATAATTTTTATAATTTTTAGTTTGGTGGTAAAAATTTGATGTAACGGCTAGCATTAGAGTGATGATCGTGAGTTTGATTTTCAGTGGAACAACTGTGGAAGGTTATAACTTATATCAATGGTCCCATAGCATTAGAGTCATGATCATGAGTTTGATGATCATGAATTTGATTTTCAGTGGAACAACTGTGGAAAGTTATATCAATGGTCCCATAGCAAATATCAGATGCGTTAATTTACAATCAAATGGTCATGCTCGCACTGCCATTCTCTTTTAAACTGAAAGATTTAAACCCTAACTATTAACTACAATCTTTTAGTTTGATGGTAAGAGTTTGATCTAACATGCAAAAATAAAACAAAGATTCGTGTTCACAACTAAGTTGCAACAACCATATGCCATAATCCCATTTTTTTCATGAATTTATTTTTCTTAAAAGAAATGCAGAAAATGGAACTATTATTCTATTTTACCAAAAAAAATAGAATAATATTTTTTATTAAAAATATTTGTTTTAAGTTCCTGTAAGTACTCTGTTGTTTGATTTTTTGCAACTCTTGTCTTCCTGTCTCTAACTTATTGATGAACTCACTTCTTTGCTCTTCAAACGAGTTGACCAACAAGTTGAAAGAGTAGAGAGAAATAATGACTAGGCAGTCCCATTAACAGAAAAATCAACAGATATTTTTAATAAAGACTCAGTTAAAAATGAGATATTTAAAACTTAATCAATCATTTAAGCCTAATTATCTGTTTTCACGCTTTTAAGTAAATATTGTTAACATTCTAAGGAAATGTTGTTAACCTATAATAAATTTAGCTCAAAGTATTCTAATATATTTTGTTTCTCTTTCTTCACTTATTTTTCCTGACATAATTGGAATACCTATATTTATAATGTATACAAAATGTGACATATGCTTTTCTCATGTGATGCAGGTGCAGGAGATACACTTGACTACATCTCTCGATCAGGAAGGTATCAAGAAGGCATTACAACGAGTGTTGGAGCGTGTCCCCTGAATCTTATTCACTCAGCTCTTCCTTTACACAATCACTTATTTTGTACAGTTACATCTCACAAATTTAAGACACGCTGTTATTGTATTTATAAATCTGATATATATTCTCTCATTCCTCAACGTATTTGAAAAATGTTCAAGAATTGACTGATAAAATAGTCCTTGTACAAACACTCCATTCGACGACAATTTGCTTGAACACATTTCTGTTTATCATAAGTTCAAATAGGAATAAAAAGAGTGCATATAAGTTGAAAGTTTCCCATTGAATCAAAATGAAAAATTTGAATAACATATTAAAAAAAAGATCACAAACAGGTTGAGTTGAAATGTTGATTTCTTATATATTTACTCATGTTTCAATCTCTCCAAGAGTCTGCTGGTGGACTGAGTAAAGGAGAGAGAACGTTATGAATATACAAATATGAACAATTGAAGGCTCACCCAGAGACAAATATGTCTCATTATGATAAAAACCTATTATCAATATCAGAACATATCGAATACATGTTATAGACGACAGAGAATCATCAGAGGAAACATAAAGATAAAACATTTTTATTATAATATGACATTAAAACACATTACATTATGTTTATAATATAAAGTTCCGAAACATCTAAGCATAAGATGTTCAGAAAACACAGGATGTCCCCTATATAGGTAAAGCAGAAGATGTTCAGACAACAGAGACCCTGGTGGCTGACGGTGGAGCAGAATCGGCGTTGAGGTGGACCTCCCTGAGGCGAGTCTCAAGTCCCTTACCCCCTCCATTGGCCAATGGATGAATTCCATGTTCTGGCCCTGTCATATATTCCCTACCTTTCCTTTCTTCATCATAGTCTATCCCCATCCGCTCTGCACAACCTACAAATAGAAGCCATGAAGACCAAGAATTACAAAGTAAACAACAAACACATGAAGAAAATGTATATATACTTTTGACTAGGTGATCATAGATCTGGCCATCTCTAGTGAAAGCCATCATGAGCTGAGGTATCCCAAATGGGAGAGAGTGACCCTTGTCAACTTGCCAGAAATGGAAAACTTTGCCGTAAGTCTTGCTGACTGTCTCCATGTCTCGGCGCTGAATGGAAGCAGGAATCTTAGGCATGTAGAGGAGACCACTCTTGACCTCGTACAAGTGAGAGTGCCAGAGACGCTTCTCCTCGTCCGGCAGTGTTAAGTATAGGTTTTCAGAGATGATGTACTCAAGCCCTATAAGCCTCGCCTTCTTCTCGGGGCCGTCGTAGATGAGACACTGCCTCATCTCCTCGTTCTTGTGCGCGCAAAAGTGGTGTGCCTCCACTTGTCGGGTCATGTCATCGGAGTAAAAGTGAAACCTGCATTACATTGTAACAGTCATGCATGGTAGACTAATAAAAGAAAAGAAAACGTATATTAAATTGATTTGCTCACGCGCAAAGATGTTGGTGGATTTTGTTGATGGGGTCGAAGTTTTGGATAACAGATGTAGCAGTGTCACGGAGATAGGTTCCTGTTTCAGTTGGCTCGGCGTCTAGAACTTGTGGGTGGTTGTCGTTGGTCGACATTTTTGGGCTGAGATTGATGAGTTGAATGTTTGAGATGGTTATGGTTATATATATATAGATAGATTGATGATGAAGGAAGTGGTACAATAACACTGTGACAACGTTGGAAGCATGCAGCTTCACGCGTGGTTCACAAACTTGACGTGGCACCCTTCACAAATTTAGTGGCATCACACGTGGCTCTTCTATACTAAAGTTCGTTTCTTATTCGACTTTTATACTATCTTACCAACGCATATACGATAAGTGTATTTGATATTTGATATGAAACTAATATGATACATCAATATTTTTTAAAATAATAAGATACAATACGTGATAGATACGTGATAAAATAAAAAATATAAAATAATTCTTAAAGACATAATAAATATATAATTGTTTTTATGTGAAGCAAGACTAAAAACATATATACTAAAGTTGTTAACATAAAAAATATAAATTATTGTCATCATAAAAATATTATTTAAAAAAAATTCTTAAATAATGATCAATTTTAGTAACCAACAATAAATATGTTAGAGACCAATTATTTTGATAGCCAAAACTTGACAGCTAATTTTTATGACCAATTTAAAAACCAATTTATAATTGAAACTATTTTAATTATCAATTTAGAGACCAATTATAATTTTTTAGAACTATTTTAGTTGTCAATTTAATCACTATATAGTGATTAATTATTTTTTGTTACTAAAATTGATCACTATTCAAAGATTTACTTGTAATGTACTATGATTTTGTAAATTATATAATCCATTGATAAGTATCGATAAAGTGTCCTAAAGTATCAGACATAATACGTGTCAGATACGGATACATGACTCAAGTTAAAGTATCGGTGCATCATAGTACCAAACAAATTAAGTTCTAATATAAATTTATGGTTAAATACATCTTTATTTTTAAATTTGACGTAAATTATTTTTTTTTCAAAATATTTTAATATAGTTTGATTTTTAAATTTAAATTAAATAAATATAATTTTTTAATTTAATTGTGTTTAATTATTTTTAACATCTCAAAAACGTTTTAAAATATTGTTTTAGTTGTTTATAACATTTTAATATATTTAAACTCAAATGTAAAACCATGTATAACAAAATTAATGTTATTAAACAAAAAAAATTATATCTATTTAATTTTAAAATTAAAATACATTAAAAATAGAGATATTAGCATATTTTAATTTTTTTATCTAAATTTAAAAACATAAAAAAGATATTTAATCCATAAATTTATTAAAATCTTACTTATTTCAAGTATAACAAACATAATAATGATATAGTACGAAGAATTTACAGAAAATTATGATTTATAAAAGATCCCGTGAATAATTAAATCACGCACAAAAAATTATTACTTGACATTTCTTAATCGAACAAAATGACGAATTATTCCAAATGTATTTAAAATTAATTATCTTTTGAAATTGCTATTTCTTTATCATTCTTTATTGTTTTTTATTTTAATTTTTCTCTCTCGCAAAATAATGATCGTAAAATTTAGATTAAAATACTTCGTTAGTCATCGTTTTTATCGCAAAATTTCAATTTGGTCATCATTTTTGTAAATTAGTATCAATTAGGTTTTTCTCGGAAATAGGTGCCACGTGTCAGCTCCTCGTTTTTTTGAATTGTTTTAAAATTTTTTTTACATTTTTTTTAAATTTTTAATTTTTTTAAATTTTTAATTTTAAAAAAAAATATTTATGCCACATGTCACGTGTGTAGTGTGCCAGGTGTCAATCTAATATGGTGACACATGTCAAATTATTGTATGAATCTCAATTTGGTCCTCATATTTGTTAATTTGATTTGATTTGAGTCCCAAATTTTTTTAAAAATTTTCAATTTCACGCACTCCAAATTTAAACCAAATTTTACTTTTATATAATGTTATGATTATTTTTATTAAAATTGATATTTTTATTAAATATTTTAATAATATTAATTGTATTTAATATTAAAATTTTAAATATATTTATTTTAATTTGTTATAAAATTATTTTAAAATTTTACATTTGAATTTATAAAATTGTTATTTTTAAGTCAACTCTAAAATATTGTTGATATTGAATATTATACAAATATTTAAAATATAAATTTATTAATAGAAATATCACTTGTAATGAAAGTATCATCATTATATTTATAAAAAAATTAAATTTGTTCTAAATTTGGAGCACATGAAATTAAAATTTTTTTTAAAAATTTGGAACTAAAATCAAATCAAATTAACAAAAATGAGAACCAAATTGAGATTCATACACTAATTTGACATGTGTCACCATATTAGATTGACACGTGGCACACTACAAACCTGACACGTGACATAAATAATTTAAAAAAGAAATTAAACAAATTTAAAAAAAAATCAAAAAAAAAAAATCAAAAAATTCAAAAAAACGAGGAGCTGACACGTGGCACCTACTTAACAGTGTTAGTTCGTTCTCTACTGACGAAAAGGCCTAATTGATATTAATTTACAAAAATGAAAACCTAATTGAAACTAATAAAAATATGAGAACCAAATTGAGATTTTGCGACAAAAACGAGGACTAACAGAGTATTTTAACCTAAAATTTATTTTAGTTTCCTGATTTCCAATTGCATAAATTAGATGTAATATTTTTCCGAGTGCCACTGTACTTACAAAAAAAAAAACTATGGTGCTTTGCCACTGAGATAATGCCACATAGCTTTTCAACCTGAATTCAACTAAGTTTATCCATTTTGTTGTGTTTATATTTCTTCAAACTAAAACAGTAGTTTGGTTGTTTTTTCATTTGACATTTTTTTTTAATTCTTTATTGCTTAAATTATATTGTTACATTTTAATAATTAAGTATTTTGATGTGATACTTATGGAAGAACTAAACCCGCAACCAATATATATATATATATATATATATATATATATATATATATATATATATATTTTATTTTTTTTTTTTTTATATTGAGTAAAAAATTACTTTAATTTCGTGTTTCCATGTTAAGTCTTTGAAGACCAAATAAGCGAATCACAAGACACTATAAAACAACACGAAATAGTGAATAAAAAAATGAGCAGTCAAAAGAAAAAGACAAGGAAAAAAATAAGTAAAGAAAAAATGAAAATAAAAAAAAAAATTATAAAAAACATGTTATTCTTCGATACTCCAATTCTTTTACATTTTGTTACAATTTAAAATACTCACTTAGAACTATGAAATGCTCAAAATAGTCATCATCAACTAATTACTTTCAAATTTATATCATCATAATCAAATTAATTAATCCTACTAAATCACTTGCAGATTATTTCAAAGTAGAGTTTATATTCCAATTAAAGAGACAATTAAAACCTTAACCAAAATGTTATATTAATTCAAAATTTATACATATACAACCTTATAACTAAACAAACACCTGAAACTATAATTTCAACTTCAAAAGACTATTCAAAATAACTTTTCTTACTTGAAAATCTATCTACTCCAACGAAAAAAAATTCAAACTTATTCATAAATAAACTTTGATCGTCAAATTAAGTATTATTAAAGGGTACGAAATCCAACTTATAAGTCAAAATTCAAAGCTCAAGAGTATATGACTCGTTTTTGCTCATCATGTCACCAAACTAAATACGAAGCTGCTATTAGTAAAAGAAATAATACTACTTATTGTTATTTTTTAAGTGTATCCTCATAAAATAAAAAGAAAAATTATTACAGATATATGTAATATACATACACGTAAGAAGAATAATTAATTTTTAATAGTATTTATAATTTTAAATGACGGATTAAAAAAACAGTACATAAATTACTTGAGTTACATTCTCTAATTTTCTATTCTTTCCTTTATTTGTTTATGTGAGCTAAGTCAATAAAGAAGACAAGAAATTACCAATAAAGTAGTTAACCTAATTTCAGTCTAGTCAATATTAGCTCAAGATATTTTAATAAGATTTTTTTTTTTTGTGACAATAGACTCGTATTGTTATAATGATATTTTGACTACTAAATTTTGACAACTTTCTCTTACAACATGAAATGTCATTTTTTAAGTTGTTTTGAAATATTAAAAATGAGAAAAAAAATAAATAAAAAATCACTTAGAAGATGACACCTAAAGTTGTAAGAGAAAGTTTTCAAAATTTAGTAGTCAAAAAATCATTTTTCTTGTAGAATAACAATGAAGGTGTCACATATTTCTTTTTCATACTCACTGAAACACACTCATAGAAGAATGGATATGAATTAAGCATCACAAATAGGATTAATTAATTACTAATTTTCTTTACAAAGATCGTTATCTATGAAAACACAAAAAATATTTTGTATGAGCAACTCTGCATCCAGCTAGAAACAAATCAAGTCTTCTTATTTATTTTTTTTGTGTCATTTTCCTTTTCCGTCATTCACTGCTTGATGCTGCCCTGTTGTTTAATTTTTAATATTTTAAAATTAATAATTTTAGTTCAAATTTCTAAATTAACATATTAATAGTGAACATATCAATGTCAACAGTTTTCTTTGACCATTATGTGTGATTTACTTTTTCACCGATCAAAATGATACGTTGAAGTCCATTATAAGTATCTTAAAAAAAAAAAAATCTTATGATAGTAAATATTATGTAGTGTTTTAATTTGGATTGTTTAACTAAAGTCACTAATCTAAAAAGAAAATAGGGACTACCTGTCTCTATTGTTAAATAAGAAAAAATATTTGAAATATTATTTTCTCTTAAACGATAGTTTATAAAATAAAATAAAAATTACATGGTAATTTTTCCAAACATTAAAAAAATATTGAATAACTCTAAAGGATCGAAATTTCTATCAATAAAATATGTCAATTTAAGAATCAAACTATTAATATAAATATTATAAATATTATTGAATAGAGAATTCTTACGAGATTAATTTTAAATTTAACTTAATTGTATAAAACCAACTTGTAAAACAAGAATCGATTCGTTTATGTACCGTAAATTTGTTTATTTGTAGTTGATATAGAATTTTTAACACACACTCTCACCTCAAGACATATAAATCTTAAATATAATACTAAACATTCATAATAATTTGATAAGGATCTGATAATAACTAATAAGTTCAAGAAACAACAAATCTCATTAATATATACTTTGAACGGATATCATTTTAAAAAGTGGATTTCAAACCTAACTTAAAAATAAACTTTAAATCTAATTTAATCCACATAATCAATTTATAAGATGATATTTATATTTATTCGTATATTATAAATATATGTTATCTCTATTTAATTTAATATAAGATGTCCATGTAAAAGAAAAAAATTAGACACAGTAAAAAAAGTACATGTGATATTCTGTAATAAATTTTAGCAGAATTTGAACCGAACAGTTATGACATAATCTTCATATATCATTTGTATTATAATGTAATGTTATCGTAAAATGGATGAATATGACGTATAATGGAAGAAGGGAGAAGATCTCAAAGCATGGCTCTTAAGACTGAAGACCAACGACTAAATTAGAGTTGACTCTGCCTTCTTTTTTTATTCCGTTCTCACTTTGCAATTAATTGTTTCTTTAATTACTAAAACTAAAGGACTTTTTTTTTTAATTTTAATTAAAAAAATGCTTACATATACTTTATATTATACGGATTAATACTTAAATTTTATCTGCTTTTACTCAGTCAAGGCATTTAATAAACCTTTTTAATTGCAGTTTTGATTTTCAAAGACTATTAATAAAACTAAAGTTCAAAGGTATATGTTGATATGATTTTATTTTGTTTGAAAATTGATGTTAAATCTTTTGAAAGTGTTATACACAATATTCAAATTGTATTAAACTATTCCTTTTTAAAAGGAGGTGAAGTATCTCTACTTTTTCTGCTGATAGACATAACATTTTGAATATATTTTAACAACAATAACTATGTACAGTTAAGAACAATTTAAATATATATTTTTTATTAATTATTAAATTATCTTTAAAAGATAAAATTGTGATAGTATTCTAAATTCTAGAATGAATGATGTTTTAAATGTAGTAATCATTGTTAATAATGTGATTTAGAACATTGCCACTGCATATGAGAATGAATGATAAAGAGGTTTCAAAAACAAAATAATTGTCTAAGAAAATTAAAAGGATTCTAAAAATAAACTACAATTCTGATTAAACTTACTAGACTCTGACTATATGGTAAAGAACTTTAAATCAATTTATTTTTATTTTAAAAAGACGAGCTATGAATATTGTTATATATCAATCGAAGATTATGATTAATAACGGTCTTTAACTTACACAAAAATTATTATTTTGATAATAACTATGTTAAAAATTATAACTGAAGATCTAATTAATTAATATTATGAATTAATTATGCATATATCCAGTATCATTGATTAAAAAAATAAAAAAACACTTTGTTATTGTAATGATACAGTATCATGTTCTGTGAGTAGAGAGACCTGAGAAGAGAATGAATCTTTGACCATGATTTAAAAATAAAGTAGTAATTAAGTATGCCATAATTCAACGTTATGTCTGATGCAAAAATAGAAGGGTTGTTTGTTTCTGATAACTGTAGTGGCGTGTGCTCTCTCTGGATCAAATTCAAACCTAATTTAGTCTCTCTCTCCTTCCTCGAACCTTCCTTCCGTTGACCACCAATTTCTGGTATTGTTATATGATTAGATTAACGCATAAATTTTAGTATTTTTATAGAATTAGTAGGGATTTTACATTTATGATGCGATAATTTTGAATTATAAATTGAGTTTGGTTGCTATTTCAATGTGTTGCAGAGAAGGAGAAAAAGCAGAGTGGTCCAAGGTCAAACCGCCACTACCATATAGCAGTCACGTAGCGAAGGACGACCCATTAATTAAGGGTCATTAGGTACTTATCCCTTACTCCTATTATTATATGATATCTTCCTCAGAATTAGGGAATGCATGTTTGATGGGCATGGAGAGTGTGTTTCCGAATCCGATAGAGTATCTGGGAAAAGGGATTGATTTCACAAGTGATTTCCGATTGAAGTTTGCCAAGGGAAAAGGGAGTGCAAGATTGGTGGTTGTCGATGAAGACAACAAGAGGGACATTACTGTTCCTGGTACTGCTGCTACCATTCCCAATGTTTCCCAGGATATTCGCTGTGACAAGGGGGATCGTCTTCGTTTCAAATCTGATGTTCTTCAATTCAATCAGGTTACTTCCCTTCCTCTCTCTCTTTCTCCATAATTCTTGTTCACATTTTCAAATATATTTCTTGAAAAAATTTACAGATTAATTTGTGGGGGGGTTCAGAACTCTTGTATAAGATAAGAATATGAAATTGCTCAGTGGAGAAATCGTTTATGGGATGTGGAAAAGGTTAATATTAATGAAAATTGGCTTCATGCTAGTTATCTATGCCACTGATTTCCTAATGAAAATATGCTATGAACATATTCAGAGATTGATGCACCCTCCCTCGTTACTTCTTCATATAATAAAACAAGCTTTTGAATGTTCCGCTTACAAATTCTGAACTGCAAACAATTACAAGATTTGATTTTTTTATGTCGCATATTCAGAGATTTTTTTTTTTCTTTTACCTGAATGGTATGTTCTGGTAACTGCATGAATTTCAATCAATTTGTGAAATTCTGCGAGAGTTATCTGGTTGAATTCCTATGTGTGCCATGTCTCAGAAACTGTGCCAGTGACTATGCACATGTGACTTTTTCACACACGCATACTATACTCTTGATTTATATATAT
>Ga0214544_1001374_pt1 | contig 50206 bp, 32 predicted proteins | sample CNSS3metaG_FD_160074 | JGI IMG/M metagenome (GOLD analysis project Ga0214544, IMG submission 160074) | Root nodule microbial communities from cowpea collected in UCLA plant growth center, Los Angeles, California, USA - CNSS3 | ecosystem: Host-associated > Plants > Roots > Nodule | place: USA...
CTGGTACCACTGATAGTAATTCAAGGTTGTGAAAGGGATAGTTGAAGGGATAGAGAAAATGTGTAGATAGTAGAGTGTGAAAGTAGTAGTTGGAGAAGTGTATTTGTAGTTGAGAGTAGTTGTATTGAATGTTGTGTTAGTTGTTCTTCATGTTACAAAATGGTAGGATACATGGGTATTTATAGACCCATAGATTATTCTAGAATCTCCTAGCTAGAACTAATGCAAATACTTCTAGATTTTTCTACATAGTTGAATATTCTTGACTTTTCTTTCTATCCTAGGCTTTTCTCCAATACTCTAGAAGTTTCTTTACATTTCAACAACTCTATCTTATATTTTTCTAGATTCTTCTAGAATTTGCATTATACTCTAATAATCTTTATCAGGAGTTTTACAGACCCAGTAATAAATGCCAATTTCCTCATTGCCAGTAGAAGTTGGCCTTGCATTTGATGAAGATGGCACATCCATGTTTAAAGGTTCTAACACAAGGCACACTGCAATTCCCCACCATTCACTTAACTGGCAGTCCTCAGGTACATCCACTATTATTGAAGTAACTGAATCACAGCACAACTTCTCATATGTTTGATCTGATGAATCAATTGCAAGAGAGTTTTGATTGTTGAACCAAGATGGAATTTCATTCCCTGGTATTATGAACCAAAGTTCTGGCCCTTCAATCTGTTACAATGCAAGGTTTTTTTGTTGTTGTAAATTTAACTAGTTGATGAAAGAGTTATTCATTTAGTTCTTCAGTTTTAATTTTTAATGTATGAGAAAACTTGATAGTTTTAATGACTACAAACAGTAAAGTTAAGAACATACCGGATCCTCATGTGAATGTGACTCAAAGATCTTCCATAGAGTATCTTCATCCAAGTGAAAGGGTTTCAATTTAGGACAATTAGTTGCGTACAAAGCTTGTAAATTTGGTGGAAGCATTGGCAAGGATTCTAGTCTTGGGCAATGATCGAAGGACAAAGTATGCAACATAGAAAGACTAATAATGCATTGGGCAGGTGGGTTAACAAAATTGTTACCACTCAGATCTAAACGCTTCAACAATGACAAAGGACCAAATCACTAGGAATTGATTCATCAGTAAGATCTCTATAACTTAAATCCAAGGACTCCAAAGCCAATAAACTGGAAAGAGGAGGCACGATTGACTCATGCATATCTGATTGTCCCATAAACTTCGAGATCCATTGAAGTAAGTTTTGTGATTTGGGTGTTGTTTCTTTCCTTCCACCAAAGGAGAGCTCTCTAAGTATTTCTAAACGAACTTTAGATGAAGAAATTTCTGTTATCTCAGTTCCACTCACATCAAGTTCCTCCAAAGATTCATTTTCATTCATACCATCTGGCAGTGTTGAGATTCTTGAGCAGCCAGAAACGTAGAGTTTTCTAAGCGATTTCAAATTGCAAATGGAATTTGGCAGGCAAAGGAGATTTATGCAATTCTCCACATTAAGCAGTGATAAAGATTTCATGTTCTCTCCAAATTCTGGGAGTTTTTCAAGTTTTGAGCAGCCAGAGAGAATCAATTCCTCCAAAGAATCCATTTCCAGTTTTCTTGGCATGATTTGAAGATTCTTGCAATCTTTCAGCATCAATAGATCAAGTCTCTTGTGTTGTCCAACTGATGGGTGAACCTCAACAAGGTTTACACAACCTATAAGAAGCAATCTTTCAAGAGATGGAGCCCCAGAAACTATTGGGGTTTGAATTAGATCTTCAGAATAGCTCAAATCAATGAACTTCAGCTTTGCAAAATCCTGAATAATCAGAACAAAAGGTAAATGAGAGTACGAAATTAATTAGCTTTTAAAGACTTTACTTATTCTATTATTAAGTTAAAACAGGATCATGATTGAACTACTGACTTGATTTCCATTCCAAATCCTTTTTATTCTGCTGGAATGCATTTTCAACTCTACAAGTTCATCTAGCTGCACGCCAAGCGGCAGAGATTCCAAAGGATACTTCATCCACTGAAGAAATTTCAGTGAACTGCAAAGACATTTGAGGCTAGTGGGAAGATTTACACGATAGTTTATGATAAGTAATTGAAGATTATACATCCTTGAGAACGCTTCAGGATCCCAAATAGCTTCTTCCTTTTCAGGCGAGTTCAAAACAATACCTTCAATTGATTCATTTGCCTAGCAGAGAATAATGCAGATAAAATTAAGACATGTCATAAGAAGTTAAAATATAGAGTAAAGAGTACACACTGAGTTTCTTCATGGAATTGGACATTAGCTTAAAAACTCGCCTTATTGTATTTTAATACTTCATTTGTGTCCTCTAGTGTCCACAACCTACTTCGTTTTGCCGGATCCACATAACTTTCTTCTGTAACAATTTCCCTTGCTGATTCTTGAAGCAAATCATGCATCCCTATAGTAAAGCCATCATAAGTTGTCAGTGATTTTTCAACCAGAAGGTCAATTCCAACCGGTGGATAACGCTCACAAATTTCTAGAGCTTGTATCGCAAGCTCTTTTATCCTCCCTTTGAAGAAACATGCAATATCAAGAAACAAAGTTTTATAACGCAGGGGCAACCCATTGTAGCTTATTCTAAGCGATTTCATCGCAATATGACTCGGGGGCACTTCTCTTATCATATCCACTACTTCTTTCCATTGGGATTCCCTTCTTCCACACAGAAATGAACCTAACAGCTCCAAGGCTAAAGGGAGGCCTCCTGCATATTTGGCAACAGCTTTTGACAACTCCAAATAATGTTCTTCAGGTTTATCTCTTTTGAAGGCTTTCTGGCTCAAGAGTTGAAGGGATTCCTCAGAATTTAATAGGTCAATTTTGTAGTTTTCAACTATGCCATGTGATATTAGGACTTGTGTGTCTCTTGTTGTTATTATAACTCTGCTCCCTGGGCCAAACCACTCTAACCTCTCAGCCAAACACTCTAGTTGGCTTGTATCATCAACATCATCAATGACAAGAAGAACTTTCTTCTTGAATAGAAGTTCTCTTATTGTGTTCTTTCCCTCGTCTAAATCTCTAATTTCTAAGCCTTTTATAGCCAAATGAGAAAGAAGTTTTCCTTGTAAACGAATCCTGCCATCACTTTCTTTTGAAATCTCTCTAACGTTGTCAAGGAAGCAACTAATATCAAACTGATGCTGGATTTTCTTGAAGACAACTCTCGCCAGGGTTGTCTTTCCAATGCCACCCATGCCCCATATTCCGATAAAGCGAGCGTGATCCTTCGATTCCATGCTTAAAAGTGAGTCCATTTTCTTAACTCTTGAGCCAATTCCAACTAGCCCATCATTGAAAGATGGCATTTTGGGACGTAGCTTTGTCCATACTGATTCAACAATGTTTTCAATGAGCTCTGTTTGATGCCTGGGGATGAAAGTGTATAATCATGTTATAATTTAAACATGAACAGAAATAAGGTATAAGTTTACTACTTTTTACATGTATATTTCACTAACACTTTGATAAAAGTATCGTTGCTAAAAGAAAAATTAATGTTGGCAAATACTTACTGGTAATTTTTGGACTCCCAGCCAGGAATTTGGCTAACCTCCTTCAAGGAATCTCTCCATTGTCGCACCTTTTCTGTGTCTTTCTCAAATCTTCTTTCATGTTTCTGAAAAGCCTCTTTAAAACTCATTGTTGTCTGGTGTTGAACCTCACTGGGACTAACCCCACAGAAAACTGGGAAAACTTCTCTCCCCAGAACTCTATTTGATTCCAGAATTTTGTTGAGCTCATCCAAACACCAAGAGGAAGAGGCATAGTTCTCAGAGAGAATCACAATGGCCCCGAGGGACTCTTCAATTGCTTTAAATAGTTCTTTATCTATCTTATCTCCTTTCTCTAGATTCTTGTCATCTCGGAAAGTTATCATTCCCTTTCTCACCAACGCAGCGTACAAGTGATCTGTAAAACCTAGGCGTGTGTCTTCTCCACGAAAACTCAAAAAAACATGGTATGTCCATCTCGAAGAGTTTGAGGAAGATTCTCCACTTAACATTGAAGCCTTGGTATGCACCCTCGGACAAAACAGTTAAATTTAAGTTCAAAGTTTAAACCAATGATTAGTTCATATAAGATCATGTGCTTCTTTTGGTGGTTACAAGCGTTGTTGTTTGAATTATACAGTTCTAATCTGCCCCTGGAAGAGAAAAAAAGTAGCTAGAAAATTTACAGATAACAACTGAAGAATAATATATTTTCGTGAATGGATATGATGGGAACATGTAGTGTAACTCAGACCATTGATGCAGGTTGAATGAATACTTATGCATGGTTGACACTCAATTATCTCACTTTTCTGTGACGGCATTTGTTGCATTATTATGATTATTTATGTTTGAACTTTCTATGACTTTTGTATGTGCTGATGTAACTATAAATGAACAACAATTATAAAATATATTTTAATTAATTCGTGTTTGGCATATTATCTGCTTTGTTGCAGGCTTATAAATTAAGAAAGTACTGCAAAACGGAGATGTATACTAAATTATTTTTACAACCATACTAAAATTGTATTGTATTATTGTATGACCGACCATAGAGGGGATTGGGTATAAGTTGGTGGTTTTTTTATTTCATGCGAGATATTTTATTATTTTATGCAGTATTGGTTATACAAGGAAGTTATAGACTGAAATAAATTCTACTGTATCAGAATGTTATATATCTTTTTATTTTGTCGGCAATGAATACATACATACACACACACATATATATATATATATATATATATATATATATATATATATATATATATAAATAATATGTACAGAACATCCTATAGTTGAGTCTGTAAATAATATTATCATCTTCAAGATTTTTTAGTAATTTGTATATAACTTTTCCTTCGAAACAAAGTATATAACTATAGGACGTTGTATAATATTAGAGGTTACTTCAAAACATTCAAATGTAAATTTATCAGTATGTCTTCAACATAGTTGCAATAACTGCTGCAAATAATCATTTGTGTTTCTTGATGAAATAGGACCACTTGAGTGGTGTTAACTGCACCATTCTTCAACATCTTCCTTAAATATAACACTACACCCACACTTCCTTATACTTGGCTTCCATGCCTTGGAATGATTCTCCACATAAAATATCAGTTGAAGAAGGCATTTTTCTTCATTGCATTCATGAACTGAGTGGCTATGTTTAGGTTCTATGGGGAAAATCAAGTCAGGTTCACCACCATGAGCTTTACATGCCCAATAATAAATGAAAGTTTCCTCTTTTCCCATGAAATGTGGACTCACATGTGATTGAGGAGAAGCCTGCATATTTGAAGGTTCTAATGCTAAGCATATTGCAATTCCTAACCATCCACTAGACTCACAGTATTTAGGTGCTTCCACTATTATTGATGCAGCTGAAACACAACCCAACATGTTATATGGATGATGTGATGGATCAACCACAAAGCACTCTTCATTCCATTTTTGAATTTCTCTCCCCGGAATGATGAACATAAAATGTGGCCTACCTTCCATTTGGTAAAGACAAACTTTATGGAAATAATTAGGGTGGATAGGGGGCAAATGAGGGAGAGAATGAGGTGTATATAATGAATATACCTGATTCATGTGCAGCTCAAAGATCTTCCATAGCAAATGTGCATCTGAATTTAAGGGTTTCATTTCAGTACTGTTAGCTGTACACAGACATTGAACATTTGGTGGGAGCATTGGCAAAGACTCAAGCCTTGGGCAATCAATTAAGGTCAAACTCTTCAGGGCATGAAGATTGCTAATGCAGTAATTAGGCCTAACAAAATTGTTCCCACTTAGATCTAATCCCAACAAAGATGATAGAGATCCAAGATCTTCTGGAATTGATTCATCATTAAGGTCACAGTAACTTAAATTCAAGAACTTCAAGCTTGATAAACTAGAAAGAGGAGGCAAGGTTAATTCCTTGGAAACTAGTTGCTTCCTACATATTGAGCTCCATTGATGTAAGTTCCATGTTGAGTTGGATGTTAGTTCTTTTCCTCCACAAAAAGAAAGCTCTTTAAGGTTTTCTAGATGAACTTTCGTCCCACTGACATTGCAAACAGACTTTGGTTGGCAGATAAGATTTTCTGATTTATGCAGATTAAGCAGTGATAAACACTGCACACTCTTTCCAAACTTGGTGCGCTTTCTAAGTTTTGAGCAGCCAGAAAGAATCAATTCCTCCAAAGAATCCATTTTAAGCTTTGTTGGAAGGATTTGAAGGTTTATGCAATCTTTCAAGTTCAACACAACAAGCTTCGTGTGCAGTCCAACAGATTGGTGAACCTTGACAAGGTTTTTACAACCTTCAAGAAGCAAACTTTCAAGACATGGAGCCTCAGAAACTATTGGACTTTCAATTAGATCTTTGGAATGGCTTAGATCAATGAACTTCAACCTTCTGAAATGCTGATCGATTAGAACAGAAGTATGAAAATTATTAGCTTTGGAAAAATTTGTGCTAGTGTTAAATTGAATGCACAAGATATTAACTGTGCTACTTACTTCAGAATCACTCCAGATCTTCTTTATTTTGCTGTAACGCATTTTTAACATCACAAGGTTCTCTAGCTTCACCGCAAGCGGCAGAGCTTCCAAAGTACACTTTGTCCACTGAAGAACTTTCAGTGAACTGCTAAGACATTTGAGGCCACGGGGAAATTGTATATTGTTAAAATTAATTATAAGGAATTTGAGATTGTACATCTTTGAGAAGGCTTCGGGATCCCAATTTGCAATGTATGGCTCAGTGGACGACTTCAAAACTATACCTTCAATCGATTCTTTTTTCTGCAAACAATGTGGAAAAGGATTAATAAATGTTTAGACTGCAGAGAAATTCTTCACAAGTTCATATAAACCTCAAGTTCAAAAAGGATTTAAAATGGAGTAAAAGATTATCCAAATTCAAGTCATGACATTGTATTATAGTGAAGGAAAGATCAACCAAGTGAGTTCACTGATAAAGAGTTGAGATACAGATTCATATAAAATCTGTATAAGATCAAATGAACTTAAAAATTAAAAATCTTACCTTATTTCTTTTTAGTGCTTGATCAATGTCATGGGGTGACCACAACCTGCTTCGTTTGCCAGCATCTATCAGACATTTTTCAACAACAATTTTTCTTCCCATTTCTTGAAGCAAATCATGCATCCCTAAACGTGATCCATCACAAGTTGCCAGTGATTTATCAATTAGAACATCAATTCCATTTGCTGGACAACGGCAACAAATTGTTAGAATTTGTTCCACGTGCTCTTTCACCCACCCGTTGAAGAAACATGCAATATCAAGAAACAAAATCTGATAACTTTCTGGTAACCCATGATAGCTTATCATAAGTTTCTCCATCACAGTATCTTTCTTTGAGTATTCTTTCATATCCAAAAATTCTTTCCACTGGGATTCATTTCTCCCACAGAAGGATGAACCCATCATCTCAAGAGCCAGAGGAAGGCCTCCAGCTTGTTGAACAGCCACTTTTGACAACTGCAATAGTTGTTCTGATGGTTTCTCTCTTCTAAAAGCTTTCTGACAAAAAAGTTGAAGGGACTCATCAGAATTTAACAGATCAATTTTACAAATTTCAAAATTTCCATGTGGTTTTAGTACTTCCATGTCTCTTGTTGTTACTATAATCCTGCTCCCAGGGCCAAACTTCCCTCGATCATTCACACCCAAACTGTCCAATTGTCTTGCGTCATCAACATCATCAAGAACCAGGAGAACTCTGTTGTTGCGTAAGATACCTCCTATTACGATCTTTCCTTCTTCCAAATTTTGAATTGTGAATTCTTTCACTTCCATATGAGAGAGAAGTGTTATTTGCAAGGTAAGCATGTCATGAGTTTTCCCAGAAATCTCCCTTACATTTTCAAGGAAGCAACAAATATCAAATTGGCTACATATTTTCTTAAATACAACTCTCGCTAGAGTTGTCTTTCCTATACCACCCATGCCCCATATTCCAATGAAGTGAACCATGTCTTTCAATTCCAGTTTCAAAAGTGAACTTATTTTCTCAACTCTTGAATCAATTCCAACCCATTCCTCCTCGTATGATGGTAATTTAAGACGTATTTTTGTCCATACCGATTTAATAATGTCTTCAATGAGCTCTTCCCTTCTCCTATTAACAAAAATATATAATTTTCTGATAATTCCAATGCTAACAGAGGTGAAATATGACAGAGCCATTTGCTAACTTTCATATGTTTGGTTTATTCTATCTAACAAAAAACTGAAAAGAAATCCGTCGTTCAAAACTGAAATGATGGTTACTTGTGTAGTAAAATTAGCACAATCAAAACTCACCTATCCTTGGACTCCCAGCCTGAAAAGTCCGCAACTTCTTTCAAGGATTCCCTCCATTGTTGCACCTTCGATTGGTCTTCTTCTGATCTTTTATGTTCTTCGAAAGCCTTAGCGAAACTATTTATCTGGTACCTAACATCGGAAGGAGCGACTTCATAAAACACAGGAATAACTGGTTTTCCCACAGCAAGAATCTTTTGGAGTTCATCCAAACACCAAGTGGAAGAAGCATAGTTTTGGGAGAGAAGGACAATGGCAACAAGGTACTCCTCCATTGCTTTCTGAACTCTTTTCAACATCACATCTCTCTCAACTTGATTATCATATGTGAAAGTTGAGATTCCCTTTCGCTGCAACGAAGCGCATAAGGTGTTAGCAAAATCTACGTGAGTGCCTTCCATTCCAAAACTTAAATAAACATGGTAGCTCCACCTCGAAGATGCATCAGGAGAACTTGAGGAAGATTCTCCATGTAACATGTCGAAGCTTTCACCTTCACAAGTAGCCTACGCAACACATATATAATAGTTTTACTAGAATGTTTTAGCAGAAACTAAGAAGATGTATGGTTCTTCGGTCAAACTATTCATCAAGTGTTGAGTTATGTAGCTCATCAATTCTTCGCCTGAAGAAGACAATAAGCAAGTTTTCAAGAGGTTGGATCGGTGATGATGGACAGAAACAAAGTACCTCGACCCAGGCCATTTCATAAGGTCAAATAATGTTGATGACGTTGTTAAAATATTTCTTACATTCATATATATTTTATTCTTTTACTTCTTTTATAAGTTTATTATATGGTTGTACGCGTTTTTATCTTTGATGTGAGCATATAGATACCATACGAAAATAAGTCTATATAAACATTTGCAATGGATCTAAATATTTATTTATAGCTTATTTGAACTTATCACAAAAAAAAAAAAAAAAAATAATTTTAAAAAATATTTTAAACATTTTAAAAAAAAAAAAAAAACTACTTTTACAGAGTATTTCGAACATTTGACAAGAAAAACTTACGTCCATAAACTCTTTTCAATTCATTTCAATGGTTTCTTTTTTTTTCTTTTAAAATCATTAATATTAGTAAAAATTCTCATATTATATAAAAATGTTCTTGCAAATTTATTAAAAACTATATAAAAAAAGATTTTTTTCTATTATTTTTGCTAAAAATCTTAATTGACAGGTAATTCTTTTATAAATAATTATTTTTTACAAAATTATAAAATTCATAAATATTTCGTATAAAATTTATTGCAAAAAATATTTTATACAAAATATTTTAAAAAAAATTGACAACAATTTTCTTTAAATTTTGTTTGATAACAAAATTTGTAAATATTTTTTTTAAAAAAAAAAACTTCAAAACAAATATAATTTTTTTTTAGTAGAGTAATGAAAATAGTCGATCCTTATTTCCTGTTCGGTATTAAGAACAAGTATATATACGTGAATACATATTGTCCACTTATTAAATACAAACAACTTTATGTTCAATCTGTTTTCTATTTTCAAATATTTATACAATCATTGTTTTCTTGTTTTATTCATAAATCTCAGAAAACAATGTTATAGCTAAATTTATATAAGTCGTGCTTTTTCCCCTTCATCTAAGCATATGGAGTCAGCTTCAACAGTCAAAAGAAAATCTTCGATCTGTTAAGAACATCATCAGTAGAAACACTGAATTCAAGATCATGAACCATTGGTAAGACAAAAGGGAAAAGATTTACAAATACGGGCTGATAACAGTTGACTCAGTGGTAGTCCAATTACTTTTTAACAAACTTGATGATAAATGTAGTAACAGCACAAACCAAAACAGAATCGAAGTCATCAGAAAAACAAGCTACCCCAAGCTGCTATAAACGCAAAGCCACCAAATGGAGCCAGAGTTGAATATTTTCTGTCTTCAAGAAGTGCAACAGTATAACACCTAAAAATTCAACATCATAAAGATGAATAGAGCTTAATGATCATTCATCATTCCAATACCTTTTACCAATATTTCCAACAAAAAATCAGAGCATGCAGCAACAAAATATTGTTATAGACCAGTCTAATTATTTGGAGAAAGGGTGTATCATATAGACAGCACTAAAATGGTAGCAGATCACATTTTAAGTGAATTGCTGAACCATCTGATACAACATATTTCAAAATTTGACAGAACACATGAAAAAACCCACAGTATCATGTTTTCTGGTTTCCTACAAAATTTTGAGTTATAAGTTATTCTTGTGCTAAAGAATGAACAAGTTAAAAAACCATCCAACCTGCTTAGCATATCAAGCAATCAAGTAAGAAAACAGCTATTGGATATGTGCCTGCAAATAACTGCTTCAAACAAGGGAATCTAAAAATCCAGATTGCTATTTGGCAGGCAAAAACCCAGATTGCTAGTTTTTCCTTTTTCTTTTCCCCACTCAAAAGGCATACCTTAAGAATCTTAGAACACACTCACATCACCCTTCTACCTAAGTGGACAATTTAACTTTGTTGAAGTATCATAGGTGAGTCACATCCCACAGCATTTTCAACAATATGATACGACTTGAGCATAATTCTACAAAGATAACCGGTGTCCTGCTCATTTTATGAAACACTGGGTTAACCATCCATTGTTAGGCATCCCTCACTCCAAAATTAGCGATTATACTTTCAGAGTTCGGACCAAACGTTGATTCAGTAAGAGAAATTATATCTGATTACATCATCAGTTTAAATAAACTTGATTAACATAAAATTATGCAGCAGTTCCCTTACCGTGTTGAAATCAACATCTCACTTATAAATTTGGTTCAACACCACCTGACATGCTTAATTTTTCCCTACGGTGGAATCCTTCAACTAATAGTGCACAACTATTACTTCATCCAATGCTTACTGAGCCTTTTAATTGTGCCGCCAAGGTAATGAAATAAACACTTATGTTTTCAACATCAATGTGGCAATGGCTCAGCTTTTAAACTTTGGTGGCTTAAATATAAGCTTCAACAATGCCCTGACTCCTGACCAGATGTACATCTTGGTCATCTTTTCTTAAGCTTAAGCAAACTCAAATATCTTTTATTCGATTGAATTTTATCTCTCCAAGTTCCTAAAATGTTAAGAATCTCTTTCACAAAGGCCACCTTTAATTTCTCATATCTACTCCCCTCCCAAAAAGAAAATATAATAATAAAAGTTGGAAAATATTCTCTAGTCCCAAAATAAGAATCACAAATAGTTGGAAAAGACATCCCTGGTAAAATACAAAATACGCATTGAAATAATAAAGTTTGAGATAAAACTTACGTCCCAGAGAAGGCCAAGATCCCAGTTGTTAGAAGGCCTCCAAACTGCAAAGAAGAAAACGATGAGTGAAAAAAAAATGACGTTTTCATTTCGCAAACACTCATCATAGCAATAACATTCAAGGGGTTCATAAGAGAAGAGCAAGTAGGAAAATTTCTGAATGAGAACTTACAACAGTGGGGTGTTTCGTGATTGGGGCGGCAACTAAGGCAGCGGTGTGAACCAAATGGTAAAGCGATGCTGTGTGCCAAACCTTCACACACAAATTCCAATTTAAACAGGAACAAAAAACCAAGCTTTATGATGTAACAGAAACGGAAATGAATTGGGGCAAAGTTTAGAGTAGAAAGAGACTTCTTTGTAAGCAGGGTTTTGGGGTTTGAAGACGTGAGCACCATAGGTTCCCAATCCAAGTGCTGCAACACCTGTTTAAGTTTCAGTTTCAGTGAATTATAGTTTCTGAAGAAATGATGTGAATTGTGATGAAAGAGTGAAGACGATGAGAAAGGAATTGAACCTGAAATCGCTGCAACTTTGTGCCACACCTGAGGATCCATTTGCAAGCAATGTCTAATTGTGCACGTATTCTCTCTTATGTTCACTTAAGCCAAGGGGCTTGCCAATACCTACGAACTTGTAACCGTTGCTTTATAATCACATATTTATTCCTACTAGTTATTTTAGTTTTCAATAGTTTTATTTTATTTTATTTTTCTTAACTTTATCTTTTAAATGGGTTTAATTCATGACAAAGGAGTATTGTAGTTTTGATCCTTGTTTTATCTTTTTACTTTATTTGTATACCTTCTAGATTTTAGTCTCTCTAGTTTAAGTCTTTTGATGATACGCAACAAACATGATAAAAGAAAAGAAAAATGTGTTATCGTAAAAGTGAAGTATTCAAGTTTTACCTCTAAGTTGACATGCAACAAATTCAATATAAGGTAGACTTTTCATACTTCATTATTGTTTAAAACTTATTTATGTTTCCAAACTCTTAAATTATTGATTATTATAATTATGTTTCTTTTTATGTTAATTTCTGTCTGCCTCTCTCTAAATTTCATTCTCAATTGCCACATTAATTAATTTCTTCCATAATACCTTCTTATAATGAGATTTTGTTGACTATATTATAATCATTCACTCCCTTTTATTTTTCTTATCCGTGATTTCGACTTCTTTTTCTTCTCACGGTATTAATTTCTGGAAAATTATTAGTTTAACTTTCGGAAAATTTGTAATTTTGATATAACCCGGAACTTTAAACGTTTTCGTTATTTTCACCTAATTGAATAAAAAAAACTAATATATCCATTTAAAAGTATCATGAAGAATAGTTTGAGCAATTAGAAGAAATAAATGTAAGCAAAAATTGAAAACTGATTAATATTGCGAATTTTCTAAAATCTAGAGACTAAAATCATAGGGGAAATAACGAAACCAACATCTCTGGCACTGAACCAATAACTGGTAAGAGGAGTAATACACAAAGCTGTTACTGATCAATCAGTCATTAAGTTTGGCACAGATCACAAATTAATCAAATCCTAAGAATCCTATGACATGGCCAAATACAAGTGTACATAAAAAACAAAATAAAGCTAAAAGCAGTGCACCCTTGAAAAGTTTGAACGAGTAAAAAAAAAATACTAAACAACAAAATGAGTGAAAGATAAAAGGGACCAGGTCCAAAATCCTAGTGTTTAATGGGCAGAGTGGCTGGTAGATGTTTTCTTAAAATCAATCTTATCAACCTTAACCTCTCCATCGATAAGCTCATATACATAAACCACAACTCGCAGACCATCGATATCCATAAGGACAAAACTTGGGTTCACGTCATAAGTGATACTGCTGTAGGCACCTGTTGCAGAACCTGGATTTATAACCACACCTCCCTCGTGTTTGTAAGCTGTAAATTGATGGGTGTGACCTGTGACAAGGATGTCTACATCCAGCTGCCTCTGTAGCATTGCCAGTGAGTCTAGGTCTCCCCATGGAATAACCTTTACAATCATTAAAAACTCATAATTATCATATATAAATGCATTATATAGCACGGTTGAGGTTTCTACTAAACAGAAGCAATAACAGTTTCAGAAAAATCTAATCACGGGGGGAATAAGGTACAAGTTATCTTAGCTATTCGATTTTCTATTGATACATCAAAAGGTAATTTCTTTATGACATGCTACCAATATTCTTAGGTCCATTTTTGATAAAGCCGGGCAAAAGAGTCAAAATCAGACCTGATGACCATGACATAGTCCGAGCTTAAATTGGCCAATGGTTAGTGTTTTGGTCTCTGGATATTTCGTCTCTTCATCATACTCACCACGGGTTATATGCAAGTCTGGACAGAGAGTCTTTAAGTAGTCATGAATTTCCTGAGCAGAAATGAAGTAAAATTAGCTTATACATTCAACCATAAAAAAAAATCTAATTTTATATCAAGTTAATGTGAATAAAATATGCAGTATATAAAGAAAAAACATAACAAATCTAATGAATTATTTTCATTAGGTGCAGAAGCTGTTGTCCTACAAGAATGTGACAGTACTGTACCCCTGCTACCAGTGGTAGTATAGTTGAACAACATAAATCATTATTGCTCCATTCTGTTGTCATCAATAACACAGTTTCACTGATCTTAACAGGCTTGATAACCAGTTTTATAAGCACATAAAAATGTTTTGGGCTACTGAAAGAATGTTCAATAATATATACAAGAAAACAGGGTGTGCGGAGACGATGAAAAGTCTTTCAACTTGCCCTTTGGAAATAGCAAATAATGGATGATACAGGAAAACTCAGGGAGCATCCCACCAGGCCTCAACACAATGCCACTGACCACAGGAACCATTACAACCTTCCATACAAGCACCAACGATTACCCCCAATTTACTAATTGTTCAACACTAGTCAATTTTCAACCTATGAATCATGAACAATGACAAAGATAAAATAAACAACACAAACACTGACAAAACAAAATTTGATGTGCTCCACAGCTAAATGTTCTTGTAAACATATTGTAATGAGAGTGAACCTTTCCAAATGAACTCAACAACTACAAGATTTTAGAGAGAATATTTCATTTGTCAAAAGACAAGGGAAGATGAAAGTTTCAGACCTTCTAACCTGTGTCATGTGTTCATTTATAATAAAGAAGTTGAAAACCATAAAGCAGAGGATATTGATTATATTCAAACAAAGCATGGCAACAATCAAAACTGAACCAAAAATAATTATTTCAATAAGATGGACATACTTTAACACATAAATTTCCAGTACAAATTATGTGTTGGATCTTGCCAGGGACAAGCATGGATTTGAACTTTGCAGGAAGATCAGGTGCCCTGTGGGGTATGTGCAAATCCCCCAGGGCTAAAACGAGCACCATCCTCAAGAATCAAAAACCAAAAGTGGACTTGGGGAACCTGCTGAAACAATTAATTGCCCATATACAAAGAAACGGTTATTAACTGCTATGACAATTGATCCGACAGAATTTACGATATGCAGTAATCAGAAATTCATATAAACGTTAGTTTGCTAACATATAACCTGCTTTGAAGAGAGAAGGAAAACCTGTCTACAACTTCATCAAATCTCTTATCAATCAATAAATCCATTTTCTATCGTTATATTTTATTACAACAGGCAAAATACCAACCCATGCGAATCACTTGACCTGTGTCCAGGGGGCTAGCTATCCCACATCTTACGTGGAAAAAAGAAAATTTCTGAGGACAAGAGGAACATGCATAAGAGAGGATAAGATATCCTAATTAAAGAGAATGAAAGCAAAACAAGCCTATAACAACTTGAGCAAGGTAATTAACAAAGAAAAGCTTAACATTCTCTCAGCAGATAAAGAAACCACTATGGAATATCTACAGGCTGAACACCATAAAGCAGCTAGGAAGAATACTTTACACCAAAGCTAATGTAGTTTGAAAGAACTATCTTTGAAAATTATGGCAGTCCTCTCTGGCCTATGCACCAAATAATGGCACACATTGTGCACCTGCAAAAGGGTCCCCTCTTTTTATGAATCTCAAACCCCCCCAAATGGACACAAGACAAACCCCCTCAATTTTGGAAGTAATTCTAATATATTTGAATAACGAAATGAAGTTTCATACAATTCAGGCTTGCATGTCACTGAAAAACAAGATTGTTAATGTGAGAAGTATAAGTCCCTTTATCTTCAAAGGTATTTGCAACTTTTTATGGGTGTGATACACATGACAGAAACTATTAATCCGAATATAGAATTTGTGAGAAAATAATCCAATAAAAACTTATCCAGTGTTAATCAATCCCTAATGACCTATTCTATATACAAATACCATTATATTAATCTTACGTTTCCTGCTCAAAAACCACTATCTTGCTTGAGAAGGAAAAAGAATCAGACCCTAAGAATGCCTGGTTGGAAAGAACAACGCCAGTTGGTGAATTCTTAAAGTCTAATAGTCTATTACTTGTACAGCAAGAAGCTGAACTTCAGAAACGAAGTTAAAAACATTTCCTCCAATTTACACAATTCTCCTTTCGCCTATAAACATAATAGAGCCACATTTCACATTAACAAATCCACATTTGTTACCACAGAAGCTACATCTATCCCAGTTCGAATTCACTTCAAGTTCATTTTGTGACCAAAAGTGAGGAGCAAACTAATTAACCAATTATCGGAAACCCAAAACGAGCTTAGGCAAACTAATTCCATTTTCGGATTAGATTCATGCAGAATCTCACCGATCCTAAAAAAATAAAATAAAATATATTAATAAAAGGAATAAGAACACGAGTCACAAGCCTAGAAATCTCTCTTTAAACTGAGTGCCTAGAAATCGAAAAATAGATCAGAGTGAGAGAAACGCATCAGATCCCTAAAACAATCCACACTCCTAGAATTCGAAATTAAGATAAAAACGCATACGATCGAATATAAATAATCAGAATCAGAATAAAAAAAAATGATAATAGGCGACGGTTGAAGAAACAAAATCAAAGGACGATTGAAGCATAGAGAGAACCTGAGAGAAAGCGCCAGATTGAGAAGGGTGAGATCGAGAGAAGCTAGAGCAAGACTCCACCGAAGTTGCTCGCTACCGTTCCAAACGCAAACCCCAATTCTAACACTGGCACCTGCACCAAAATATGCTAACTAAAAATTTCATTCCATTAATTAAGTGATTAATTGTGATTATCATTTATTATTATGTAATAATAATAGTATTATGGCTACTGAGTAAGGCTGACTAAGGCTAAGGCCACGTTATTTTTCTCAAATTAAAGATAATTTAGCTTAATTAGTACCAAAATATTTATATAAAAGTAAACGGTGAAATAAAAGTTTATCAGCGACTTTTAATTATTATTTGCGAACATGTTAGTCACCATCTCCGACTTCTTTTCTTTTAATTTCAAGTAAATGTTTTGTTAGATTATTATTTAAATTAAAAGTACTGATAAGGCATTATTTTTAACTCACTCTTTGTAATTTATTGAAAATAACAGTTTTCTTATAAGTCTAGTATCTTGTTATATGATTCTCTCCTGATTTTACAATTTTTAATGAATATTAGGCTATGATAGAAACTATATTCGAATTATTTTATTGAGTTTCTTACTAATACTCTTCTTTTATTTTAATTTAATAAATTTAAATAAAATGAGACTTATTCATATGACTAAATGAATAGTAAAAATAAATAATAGTCCGGCAACCTCTTACAAATAAACAAGTTTAAGCTTTATTTTCTTGCTATTATTTTAATTAATATTTTATTTTATAATTTTGTTACAATTGAGTTTGATCAGACTAAAATAATTAAAAGAACTTATGGTTCATTAGAGATAGAATCTTGAAATTAGTTAAACTAAAAGAAGTTCAGTGTAAATTGCAATAACTTTTGTCAACTTGAAAAGTTGAAAAACAGGTAAGTTAGTAAAAATTTAGCAGGAAGTTAGTTGGGTTGAATGAATTTGGAAGCCCAAAATCGGACCCAGATTTGCTTGTCCACTGCTCTCCCAAGTAGGCAGCTCCTCCTGCACCTCCATAGTATCTTCCCCCACCTCCATGCATTCTAAAATTTCAATGTCATCTTTTTTTCATTTTGAGTTTTGGAACACACAATTCGGAAACATTTTGAAACGCATAATCCAAAGTGAAAAAAATTATATTATGAATTGTGCTTTTTAAAATATAAAATTTATATCTCATAGTGTATAATCTGGAATATGATTTTTGTGTTCTAGTTTATGTATTTTGTAATGAAAAAAGTAAAAAATATATTCCGATTCACACATTCTGAATTACACATTTTGAAATGCAAAAATAAAAAACACATTTTGAATTACATATTTCATAATACAAAATAAACATTCATTTCAAATTATATAAACTTTAATACAAAGTTATATTTTAGAACGTGCAATTCAAAATATATTTTTTATTTTTCATTTTAGATTGAAATGTCTTTTTCAAGAAGAAAAAAGGTGAAGAGTGGAAGGAGAGGCCGATGGAGGAAAAAGAAGATATGAATGAGGAATGACAATGGAGATGGAGGAAGAAGATGAGGTTGTCAATGGAGGTGGAGGAGAAGAAAGGATATTGGTGGAGTATGAGGAAGAAGAAAGGATACAAGTGGAGGTTGAGGAAGAAGAAACGAGTGAAAGGTGTACTAGTGGAGAAGAAAAAAATGAAAAAAGGAAAAAATAAGAACAAAAAATTGTTTTTACCTAACCTATGTTGGTGCATAAAGAAATAGAGATAAATATATGGAGGTGTAGAAGAAGTTGTAAAATTTTGTTAAGTTTATTTCACATTTCAAACGTGTTTTATTATAGCATTTAAGTTGTTTATATCATTTGACACATTTAAAGTCCACACATATCTAAAAATGAATAACATCCAAAGTTTTAAAGATAGACTAATTTAAATATTCAGTTGAAGTTAAGGAATAAAAACATATTTAACATTTTAATTAAATATAGGAAATAATTATTCATATAATGGGGATTAATTGTAGCATTAATTGGTATTAAATATTAGTTGTTGAGAATAATTGTGGAATTTGTAGGTCTTATTTATTCATCCTATACAAGGATGCATGTTGTGATATAATAGGACATATGAATTTTGATAAAAAAAAATTGAGTTTTCTCTTTGTGAGTTTTTTTTTTTTTTTTAAGTTCTGAGTTATACAAATCCCAATTTTATTTTTATTAGGGAACCTGCGGTGATCAACCCCATGACTTATCATCACCTTCTCATCTTTCTCGAGTTTGGCGACAATATCCTTTACTGAAGTGAATATCAAAATTGTTCTAACCCTGACTTTCTCATATTGTAGGAAGAGGCAATGTTGTAGTTGCAAATGTCAAGTTGAGTCATGTCAACAACCATTGACTACTCATGTGGCTTTACTATATTAGCATAAGGATGACCAACTAAAGTCTTCGACAAATCATTGTTATGAGTGTCACATAATACCTTCGATTGACACCATTCTCTAATACCAATTGGTTTACCTCGCAATTTAAAAAGACAATCACATTTCGTTATTCTAATTTACTAGGTTGCAAATCAAACTTATATTTTCTATACTTGACACCTCGTTCACATCCCATCAACAACAATGTCTTTCGTCTAAAATATCCATTAACAATATCAAATCTTACTATCATAATAGTAAAATCAAAACTAAAAGTTATACCTCAAACCCACCCACTCAAGTAGATTATCTAGCATACCAAAAATTTCATCAGTGCTAAGTGGTTCAATATAATCTCCTCCCATAATTTCATATTAACTTAGAATACTAATACATATTATTATATTATTAAAATAGGTGTAGTTTTTTTATACCAGAATCAAAGTATTATTTTTTTATTGAGAATGTAAAATCATTTCAATTATTTATTGAAAAACTCTATTATCAATTTTTTTTATCAAAATAGTGTATTTTTTTTTTCAAAATTACCTATCTGCCAAATTTTAAAAATATTAATGAAATTGGTTAAATTGTGTTTAAATAACAAGATTTCAAATAATAAAGTCGTACTAAATAATGAGACTTATACTTTAATATAAAAAGTTGTATATTTTTATTTTAACTATCACCTCTATCATTTTATATGTATATTTTTATTTTAACTTATACAAATAGTGGTTCTACAATTTTTTTATTTTATTCTTTATTACTTATATATTTTTAGAAGTTTGTAGTTTTTATATTTTTAAAATTTTATATAAACATTTTTTAATTTTATACCATTTGTTAATAATATAGCTAATGGTTTTTAAAAAATTTCTTATGTTTTCTTAAATTTTTATACAATTATATATTTTTTATATATTTTTAATTTTTAGGTGTTTATTAATAATTTAATCAATGAACCAAAAATAATGTTTTTTATTTCTTATATAAAATATTTTTCATTTTGAATAGTTTATATAATTTTATTATTACAACTTATTTATTCAAATAAATAAATATGTATATTTTTAATTTTAATTGAATTATCAAATTATTAAGAAAATATTATTATCTAATTTTAATAATATATAAATTTAATCATAAAATTATTAAAGAATCTTAAATTAAACTTTATATCATTAAAATTATATAATAATATTTTTTATTTAATTTTATTAAGAAATTAAAACTAAAAATACATATATCTATTTGTTAAAAAAATAAAATTTGTAAATATTTAAAAACAAAGTTATCTAAAAGTTTAAAAATAAATAATATTTTCACATAAAATAAAGAAAACATAACAAATTTTGTATAGAAGTATAAGTCTCATTTTTTAAATACGACTCTATTATTTGAACTCTTGTTCTTTAAACACAATCTGACATATCTCAGTAATTTTTTAAAAAATTGATTAGATAGGTAATTTTGAAAAAAAACTACACTATTTTAGTAAAAAAACCCATTAATCAATATTACACAAACATACAAACATTAAATATTATTTTCTCTATTTAAAGCTACTTTTTTTTTTCTTAATCAATTTAAAGATGCAAAATCCAAACACAACTTGATCACTGAATTTAAGTGTGTAACATATCAAATGCGAAACTTCTCTGGTTGGTCTGGAAATAAATTGAAAACGATTACACTCTTCATGGTTACTTTGGTAAGAGCTTCCAATTGGTGAAGTGGTCAAATTCTGCTTCAATAAATCATGTTGAGTTGACTTCATAAGTAAAATTGTATCAAGATTAGAAAGATGCCAAAAAAAGAAAAAAATATATAATATAAAAAGAGATTTTCGTGTGAGAAGAATCGATTGATGGCGTTCAGCCGTCCAATTTAAACAGTGTTAGATTTTTTAAGTTCAATTAAGACGGCTAAACATGGTCTAAACAATGTGATTATTTTCTTAGGCAGAGTTTAAATATGTTTCTCATTTCTATAAATATATTATTTTTTATAACATATTTTTATTCACTAAAATTTCGTAATTTCTCTTCTAGATAATGTTTCTCATATATAACACCAACTATTGCTTTGAATTACGCATGATATTTTGTAATCCTGATATTAATACAAATTAACTATTATTAATAACTAACACGATCCATTTTATAAGAATGGTCATAAATAATGATCCGGTTTGGTATATCAACTAATGATAATTTAATGTATAGAATATAAATTATTTTATGTGTATTTATGATTATAAAAATTATTCAGTAAATAAAAAATTTGAAAAATGACAAAACAAGTCGATCCGATTTGGCTCGTTTTGCCCCCAACCAGCCTTAAGTTATAATTTAAAGAATTAAGTTATCCGAACCAAAATGACTCGGCGGGTTGAATATTTGACACTCATACCATTGATTATTACATTTGAATAGAAAATCATAAATACACAATATATGAAAAAACATTTAAGTAATTTCTTGTTTTCATATTTGGTTTTCATAGCTTTTACTTATCTTATAAAGCTAAAATCAACGCATTGAAAATTAAAAAGAAAATAAGCAAGTAATTTTTTTTTTTAAAGAAAGAAGCTGCAAGTGTGAAAGGAATTATTGGTACACAAGAAAAGGAAGTAAATGAAAAAGTCTATTTTTCACCCGTGATCGGATGATAGTAGTGGAACCGAAAGTGACTACTCTTCAACTGCTGACCAATGAAGAACGAAAAACATTTGAAAGTAATAAAGTAATAACAAACTGTAGTTGATAACACTCATTTTTAAAAAGTTTTGACAAATATTTTGTTATTATTCATTTGTTTAAGAAATTATCTAACACTAACCTAGTATACATTTGAGAAATCGGGAGAATCTACCTCAATACAAAAAGGTTTGAAAGGTTGGCGGATCCTCCTGATAAGTCCAACATTCCGCGTTACAGTTGACGATTCAATGACACAGAATTAAATGATCACGACAATTCGTGCTTCATGTGCCTTAACCTAACCTCATTCTTCATATTTTTCACCAGTACTGTACACTTAAATTTCTATAAATACCAAACGCAAAGTTTTTCATTTACACACAAAACAAACTCAGATTACTTTCCTTGAGTGACAAGAGAGGAACAAAAAAAGAGTGAGAGAGATGGAGAAGTTCCCCATAATCAACTTGGCGAATATCAATGGCGAGGAGAAGAAGGCTACCCTAGATCAGATTGAAGATGCTTGCCAAAACTGGGGATTTTTTGAGGTACCCCACCAACTTCCTCATAAAACCTTCGCCACTCTCTTTTAACATATAAGTCTCTACAAATTTGCAAGCTAAGTTTTTGTGATGTTGTTTTGAACTGTGCTAACTAAGATGATTTCCTGATTGTAGTTGGTGAATCACGGAATACCCCACGAACTTCTGGATAGGGTGGAAAGGTTAACAAAAGAGCATTATAGGAAATGCATGGAGAAGAGGTTCAATGAGGCTGTGGGAAGCAAAGGGTTAGAGCGTGTCCAAGATGAACTGAAGGACATGGACTGGGAGAGTACCTTCTTCTTGCGCCATCTCCCAACGTCCAACATCTCTGAAATCCCTGATCTCACCAAAGAGTACAGGTAAACAAATTCAAAACCAAGACATGCAAGTATATGCATGAATCATGAGATATTGGTCGTAATGTGACACATATCATATGACTGTGTGCATGCAGGGATGCAATGAAGGAATTTGCAGAGAAATTGGAGAAACTGGCAGAGGAGTTGCTAGATATGCTGTGTGAAAATCTTGGATTGGAGAAAGGGTACTTGAAGAGGGCGTTTCATGGATCAAGAGGTCCTAATTTTGGGACAAAGGTGGCAAACTACCCTGCGTGTCCAAAGCCAGAATTGGTGAAGGGTCTTCGTGCCCATACAGATGCGGGTGGGATAATCCTTCTCTTGCAAGACGACAAGGTGAGTGGCCTTCAGCTTCTCAAAGATGGGCAATGGGTGGATGTGCCTCCGATGCGCCATTCCATTGTTGTTAACCTTGGCGACCAGATTGAGGTACTATGCTAACTATGTATGTTTCTTGTTTTATTAAGTGTACAATGTATAGTAGTTGTAGTAATTGTGATGATGCAACATTTGACAGGTAATAAGCAATGGGAAATACAAGAGTGTGGAGCATCGTGTGATGGCTCGAAGTGATGGGACGAGAATGTCGGTGGCCTCATTCTACAACCCTGGGAGTGATGCTGTCATCTACCCTGCACCACCATTGTTGGAGAGAGAGGCAAAGGAAACAGAGGTTTCGTACCCTAAATTTGTTTTTGAGGATTACATGAAGCTCTATGCTACGCTCAAGTTCCAACCGAAGGAGCCAAGATTTCAAGCCATCAAGGCTTTCAACTCTTTCTAGATTCCTTCCAACTCCCACGCACCTTCACTGCAACTCTATAACAACAAACACACTGCAAGAAGAATTTTTATTTATTTAAAATAGAAAAAAAAGGATAAAGACCGCAATGCTGCAAGACATTTATGTTCTAATTATTCAAGCGATTATTACGACAGCTGATTTGTTTACTTTCTTTATAATACAATGCAATTATTCTTACAATAAACATTTTCCATTTCTCTGGAATATTTGTTAGGTATGTTGAATTCTAGTATTTTTATTTACTCCATTATCGTTGGGAAATAAGAACTGACGTTCCAAGTTGGCTGCTATTACATCTAAAGGAATAGTAGAAAATATATATGATGAGTCAAGATAATTTTATGGAATTAAGTTGTTATATATATATATATATATATATATATATATATATATATATATATATATATTCATCAAAACATTTTACAATGAATATACTTTTATTAAATTAAGTTGTTATATGTATTCATCTAAATATAACAACAAATACCTTTTCATCTCATAAATACAAAATTATTGTTTCTTCAAACTTAATTTTTTTTCTCAACTTTAAATTTAATAATAATAATAATAATAATAATAATAATAATGTATTTTTCTATTATCGTAAAAGTTTCTTCATTTCCTTCATTAAGCTAACAGTACGTAATTGAAATCAAACATTCCCTTTATCTTTTTGAGTTTTTCTTTTTCTAAATATTTCAAGTTTCAAGGCTTTAACTGTTAAATTTTGAAATCTGATCCCAGGTTTATACCTAAGTTTATATCACATGTGTTGATCGTGTTTCCTTCTTTAAAATGATAACTTAACACAAACAATTAATAACAACAATAAACTCCATTTTACTAGTTGAAAGAACAATAATGGATTATTTTCTAGATATGATGTTGCTTATGAGTTCAATAAAAAAGCATAACTACATATATAATCTTAAAATTTTCTTTATCTCATGCATAATTTGAATATGTGAAAGCAAGTAAATCTTCTTCTATACTAAACTCTTTAATAAACAAATTTTCTGGTCATTTTCAATTCACTTAAAGATAAATGTCTCTTCTTTCCCGAATTGCTTCAATGGAATTTGCTTAGATGCACTTATTCAATGAATTATTAGCTTCCAAAATACGTTTTCTTTATCAACAATGAATTTTACTTAAAATAACTAAGGGATTAATATTTAGGAAACTAGGACTTACGAACTTGTGGTGTGACTGCTTGAAATATATCGTGTACATTATTATATTGAGTTTAGTTTGTGAATTTCAACTCCAATTAACTGTTGCCATGATCGCTTAATATAGCTTTATCTAGTAGATTTATACCTTTCAATTTAATTTCATCTATTACAAAATTTAAATCAAACTATGCTTGTATATTACTAGTTTGAATAAGTAAAAAATCACCATTTTACTTAACAGATTATCTTGGGAATCAGTACTTAACTTTCCAAATTATTAATAGAATGATTTTATACATTAGCCAAAAGAGTTAACGACTAACACCTAAAATTAGACATGTCAAAATAAGCCAATCCGACTCACACGGGTTGGCTCACCACGAGCCGGGTTGAAAATGAGTGAAACCAATCCAGTTCATTTTATGGTGAGCCAAAAATTTTGTAACCCGGCGTAACCAACCACGGGTTAGTTAAGTGGGTTATTATACTCTTAAGATTGTAGGTTGCACCAATTGTCCTGTGGGTTAAGTGGGTTGGGTCACAATTGAATCGTAGCATTTGGGTTCTTATACTCTTAAGTAAAAAGAGTTGTGTCCTGAATAATGACTATAACTTTTGACCTAGTGGTAAACGTTCAATTCTACAATTAGTATTAGAGTCAAGGTCATGAATTCGATTTCTGGTGAACTATTGATAAAAAGATTCCTAATAGGATAATTGCTGATAGAGAAACTTGATCCTAAGTTATTTATATGTGCTCTGATATCAAGAAGTAACTCTCTTCAAATTAGAAGAATTGTTCTAAGATATTATGCTGATGGTTGGATTTTTTTATTTATTAAGATGGTTGAATTGTATAGTATTTAGATTTCTTTCATTGTTAAACTTAGAGATGAACTCACGTATGTTTTCATTAATGATATAATAATATTTATTATAATTTTAAATATATATATATATATATATATAATTAAAATATTATTGTTTTAAATTGTAATATGAATATATTTTATTTTTTTGTAGTTTCAAAATATGGGACTCAAAATATAAAGCATTACATTCATGCTTGTTTATATGGGCAGGGTAGCTATGATCTCGTGCAACACGCACACATGATCTGTTTCTATTTTTGGAATGCCCATTCTTGTCTTTTTTCTTCTTTTTATTTTTTTTATTTTTTCTGCGACTATATGGAGAACAGACACGAAAGCTGAGAGCATATATTTGTGTTCCATATCATGTTTCATGTTTCCCTTCCCATTTTTGCTTCTCAATCGGTGGTGAGGGCAACTGATTAGGCTAATCAATGGCGTGTTTGGAATTTTTGTTAAGAAACTATTAAATTATGAGACTTCAGTTATAAAAGATTTATTGGTATAATTTGCATCTTTGTAAATAGGTCAATACACTTACCTCAGTATATTAAGATTTTTTTATATTTATTTACATAATAAAAATTTATTTAATTTCTTAAAAAACTATATAAAGAATAAATATAGAATTTTAGATTAAATTGAGTTAAATAAATACAATTATAAGTAGCCTATGAAAGTCACGAAATAAAACCTATTTAACCCATGTATATTACATTAACAAAAAACTTACATTAATATAAGGATGATCCGTAAATTATCTCTTGTTATTTTTTTTTTCAATCAAAATTATTAAACACCTTTTTAAACTCTTTTCCACTCAAGGTTATGGTTAAATATATAACAATTTTTGCTGCATCCTATCCAATCTATTTTTAAACTGTGATACAAAAATTCTACAATCTTATGTAATTGTCAAGGGGAAAGTTGTAATTATCTCGATATTGTTAAATAACCTTTTAGTTTTTCTTTTGTTTTCTCTAATTTAAATATATATATATATATATATATATATATATATATATATATATATATTTTGAAGGAAATTATATGTACATATCTTATTTTATTTAAAATTTTATATATTGATTAAATTTTAAATAAAAAAATTGTAAAAAGTAAAATTTAAAATTTAAAATATGAAGAATGAAGATTTTTCTATCTTTTGGAATAAAAAAATAAACAATTTTAATTATTATTTATTAAAAATGTAAAACAAAATGTTACCAATGATAAATTATCTTATAAAATAAATTTTTAAAACATTTTTTAATGTAACAATAAATAAATAGTTATATTACCTGATTAAATTTATTATTATATAAATATACATACTAATAAAATAAAGATATATTTTTTATTTTATTAATAACATACTTTGTAAAAATTTATTTTAAAACTGAAGGAGTACAAATCTCATTAAAAAAACATTAGGAGCTACATAATTTTCCTTTATTAGTTGTTGTTATAATTTAATCTAAATAACATTGAAATCAAAATCAATACAATAAAAAAATAAATGAAATAAAATTTTAAAGATTAAAATTAAAATTTTAATTAAAAATAATTGTTATATTGTCATTCAGTTAACAATACATTTACTGATATTTAATTTAAATTTAAATTTAACTATATTTAATTAATTTAGCTTAATTTAATTATAAGTAAATAATTCATTATACATAAAGTATTTAATTTAATTAATTTATGAATAAAATATTTAATTTAATTAAATTATATTTAATTTCGTTATAGTTAAATAATTTTAATTTAGTTATTTTTTTTTCTCGTATACACACTTTATATCTAACAAATTTCACTTATAAAGTACATAATTTTTTTATGTAAATAGTTTTTATATTTTAATTTCGTAATTTTCACCAAAATACAGGTATTTTAATAAAAAAGTCCCTGTGCCTACAAATAAAGATATTGATAAGAAAAACCACTAACACGTTAAAATTTGTATGATAACATTTTTAATATAAAATAAATTGATAAACTCATTAACTTTGAAATTAATAAGTCGATATGTTATTTTCATATATCTTGTTTAATCTTCTTCACTTGTAAATTTTTAAAAGCAAATAATCTACACGTTTATTTTCCGTGATAAATCCTTAAACTTTCATGGTTCCAAATAACACTATAGCCTTCAATTTTATTCCAATATTGATCTTTAAGCTTTACTTATTTTTGAAATAGCCACTTAATTAATTTTATCTTAACTAATCCGTAAAATTTTTACCCGTTTTTTAAATATCTCTCATATCGAATTGGTTTCTAAATCATTTTATTTTAAAACCTAGTCGTTTTTATTTATTTTTCACCGACAATTTTCTGCATTAAAAATATAATTTATTTTAGAAACAAATCACTCAATATAAATTTTATTACTTTATTTTATCCCCTGCCTTTTTTTTTTCTTTCGAAACTATATCTTAATATATAAATAAATGAACTATAAAAAAAAATTAAATGAGTGATTTATATTGAAAATAAATAATCTTTCTCTAATTTGATAGAAATAACTACTGCCAAAGAAATCTTAAGAATATATATTAGAATGCAATTAAAGCTCAAGGGTCAATTCACAAAAATGATGAACTCAAGGATTAATTTCAATTAAATTAAATGGTCATGATGTCTACTTTAAATAACATTAAATAATTTATTAATTAACAACAAATGATAAGGTTTATTTTTATTTGAATTTTTCTTCCACTTTTTTTCTCTCTAACTTATGTTATTTCTTCAGGTTTGTTTCCACACGTGTCAAAACAATAACGTACGAAGTTCGCATACCCATGGCAGCCTCCTTGCTCAACATAATTAAAAGACCATATTCAACTTACATGTTGGACTTAACTTCAAACACTTAATTCAATTTTTATGTGCCAAGAGAAACAGATTAGAGTAAAGAAGACGATTAGCATATTCTGGCAATATTCAACGTCTTCCCACTAAGAACAAAGTTTTCAAATAATGCACAGCAGAAATGTTCCTTTCGGTCACTCTCAGCTTATCTTGTTCGGTGGCTCCAACTGGTCAAGTGTTGAAATGAAAACAAAGAGACAACAACATCAGAAATTGACATCTTCTGCTTCTTTTTTGGATTTTCATCAATAATTTTCTTCCACAATATAATATTAATTGTCCTGTTGTAATTTTCAACCAATGGCACCCAACTCCTGAACGTGTGTGAAAACTAAGAAATCGTGTATAAAATGCAGAAACTGTAACTATTATCTGAAATCTAAAATTATAACACGTCATAAAAAATATGAATTTTTTTCTCATCCTTTTGAGGGGTAACTTTTAAGCTATAGTTTCCAATCAATTATAGCCTAGGTGAAGGCAAATTCTTTTGGGTACCATAGATAATAATATTATGACAGATCTTTTGTTAATTAAGAAGATAAAATAACAAATTTTAGAGATTTATTTATTTGTTCCATCTTCTAGGAGACCACGTGCTGAAACACCATACAATTCAAGGGAAAATGCAAGGAAGATTGGTTTCGCCTCCATCCAGATGAGTCCAACGATAAAAAAAGTAGACAATTCAACGACGCAAAAATGACCATGTGGCTTAGAGATTGTCCTAAGAAAGCATCTCATGATTCATGAGGCACACAGTAGAATTTTTTATATGTCCTCTTGTCTTCACTGAACTCTTTGAATCACTATAAATGCCACACACCTAGCATCCCAATATGCATAAGCAAAAACACATACATCAAGATTACTCATTAGAACAAAAGAAAGAAAAGGTGCGAGAGATGGAGAACTTCCCCGTGATCAACTTGGCGAATATCAACGGTGAGGAGAAGAAGACTACCCTAGATCAGATCGAAGATGCTTGCCAAAACTGGGGATTTTTTGAGGTACACTCTAGTAACATATATAAGTGTGTACACATTTGCAAGCTAAGGTTCTGTTGATGTTGTTCATTTGAACTGTGCTAACTAAGATGGTTTCCTGATTGTAGTTGGTGAATCACGGAATATCCCACGAACTTCTGGATAGGGTGGAAAGGTTAACAAAAGAGCATTATAGGAAATGCATGCAGAAGAGGTTCAATGAGGCTGTGGGAAGAAAGGAGTTAGAGTGTGTCCAAGATGAACTGAAGGACATGGACTGGGAGAGTACCTTCTTCTTGCGCCATCTCCCAACGTCCAACATCTCTGAAATCCCTGATCTCACCAAAGAGTACAGGTAATCAAATTCAAAACCAAGACATGCAAGTATATGCATGAATCATGAGATATTGGTCGTAATGTGACACATATCATATGACTGTGTGCATGCAGGGATGCAATGAAGGAATTTGCAGAGAAATTGGAGAAACTGGCAGAGGAGTTGCTAGATATGCTGTGTGAAAATCTTGGATTGGAGAAAGGGTACTTGAAGAGGGCGTTTCATGGATCAAGAGGTCCTAATTTTGGGACAAAGGTGGCAAACTACCCTGCGTGTCCAAAGCCAGAATTGGTGAAGGGTCTTCGTGCCCATACAGATGCGGGTGGGATAATCCTTCTCTTGCAAGACGACAAAGTGAGTGGGCTTCAGCTTCTCAAAGATGGGCAATGGGTGGATGTTCCTCCGATGCGCCATTCCATTGTTGTTAACCTTGGCGACCAGATTGAGGTACTATGCTAACTATGTATGTTTCTTGTTTTATTAAGTGTACAATGTATTGCAGTTGTAGTGATTGTGATGATGCAACATTTGACAGGTAATAAGCAATGGGAAATACAAGAGTGTGGAGCATCGTGTGATGGCTCGAAGTGATGGGACGAGAATGTCGGTGGCATCATTCTACAACCCTGGCAGTGATGCTGTCATCTACCCTGCACCACCATTGTTGGAGAGAGAGGCAAAGGAAACAGAGGTTGCGTACCCTAAATTTGTGTTTGAGGATTACATGAAGCTCTATGCTACGCTCAAGTTCCAACCAAAGGAGCCAAGATTTCAAGCCATCAAGGCTTTCAAATCTTTCTAGATTCCTTCCAACTCCCTCACACCTTCACTGGAAGTCTATAACAACACAATACATATACCCTACAAGAAGAATTTTTATTTATTTAAAATAGAAAAACAGAAGGATAAAGACCGCAATGCTGCAAGACATTCTTATTACAACAGTTGATTTGTTTACTTTCTTTATAATATACAAGTAACTATTCTTTGTTGGGTCTAGTTGATTTCTAGTATTATTTATCTGCTCCATTGTTTTGGACAATAAAATCGAAGTTTCAAGTTGGCTGCCATAACCAAAATGGATTAAGGTTTAATATTGTATTGAGCACAACATTGAATTTAAAGTTGAAGTCAGGCTGATTGAGGCAGTACACCGAGAATGTATGTAAATTTGTCTCCTTAATAGCAAATTTGTCTCCATCCAACACGAAGCGGCTACAATTGAAAAGCTGTATTTCGCAGCTGATAATATTAATAATATATGTTTACTGCACAAATGCACAAAACACCACACTCTCTGCTTAAACATGAAAATTGCATGATGAAAAGCGAGAAAGAAATAATATTCGCCAAAGCTGATCTGATGATATGATAAAACATGAATCCAACACCACACTGATATGGTAGAATGTTGTCCTATAAATTTTGTCTGTCATCAGTTGCATTTGGCACCGTAGAAAAAATGGCTGCGAGAAGGTCAACGTAGAGTTGCACCTGATCCAGGGCAAAGAAAGTAACAGGAAAACAAGTAGCAACATAAATGGGTAATATGACCTTCCTGTATTTGTGATTGAACAGAAAAGAATGGCCGATACAAAAAGAAGTAAGCAATGCAATAATGGATAAGAAAAGAGAACTTAAGCCGAAAACAAGTTTGAGTGGCAATGATTTGCGGTATTCTCTTGGTTGCTTTCGAGAAGTGAGGACGGTAAGGAACATTATGAGTCCAGTGACAGAGAAGCAAAGTCCAAATAGCGAAACAAAAACAAATGCATCGAATGAAGGGTTGCCTTCAAAATGAGGCATACCATTGTCATCTATGCCACCAGGAACAGTGGTGGCAGTTGCAAAGGAGGCACCCGCAACAAGCGCCGTCACCACAGAGCAAGACTCAGATGTCTCCTTCAGCCACTCCCCACTCTCCTTCCTAAGATCATCATGTGTTTTCTTGAAGATTTCCCATGGGATTTTCTGGTCTTTGTCACGCAAAAAGTAATAGTGTGGTGGTACAAGGCTTGCAACATACTGGTCCAAGGTAAAAAAACAGAATCATCAACAATGTCGTTCATTCATCAGCATGAAAACTAAAATATTATATATGAATTTGTTTGGGTACCTGAAACCATTTTGCGTCCCACACCATCTCTAAGGCAGAATAAGAAACTTGGGAATGCATATCATCTGATGGAACCTCTCCTGCCATGTGTAACATGGTCTTCCCATCCTTATTTATTGCCATACATAAAGTTCTCCAAACTTCTATCTTCAAGATCTCTTTCAGACATTCAATTACAACGGGTTTCCTATTCTTCGCAGCAACCAGCAATACATTGTCTCCCTGCGAGTTAGTTTCATGCAGGACACTTGGACGTAGATTATAAATTTCATTCACCATTTCAACTATTCCATTTCTTGCTGCTGCCAAAAATGGTGTTTCCTTTTCGTCAATCATCTTAGCTTTTGTTTCATTTTCTTCTTCTTCCTCTTCCGACATCCTCAATTCACTGGTTTCTTCCACTGCCAAGTGAATGTTGTCTCTTAGAAATTTAAGTTGGACACTCTTACTTTGACACATATTTTAGTTACATATATACTGATATAACTAAATGGTTCTGTTAGATTACTAAAGGAAGTGAAACGAGTTTAATGAATAGATTTTGTTATTGGTAGCTCACTTTAGCATAAGGAACCTAGTTCGGTCAACATATATAAGAATATTTTAATGTACCAAATTATTTTGTATCTAAAAGTGTTATATAGAAAGATACCTTGCCTCCACTTGCTATTAACATTATACATATCTTCTTCAATTGGTATATCAGAGGGTACACACCCTCTTCCCGTGAATGCCGCATGAGGTCTTTTCATTAGTTGCTTCATGAGTCTTGGACCCAATTGGTGCCTCTTTTTTGTCTCTTTTAGTTCATTTATCCCTTAACAAGCAGATGCAATGAAATCATGTTGCCCAAAACCAAGAGTTAAAGTAGCTAGCAATAGATGAAGAAACAAGGAGAGTATATACACACACCTCCAATAACTGCCGAAATAAAAGCAAATAGATATTGGACAAACTTAACAATAGTTTTATAGTTTCTGGGGAAACGCCCTTCCCCATCCCTGCTATGGCTAATCCATCCTTCATCCCTGCTATGGCTAATCCATTCTAACTCAAACCTCTTTTCTTCTGGGTCACGTCTTTCCCTTTTCCACAACAGTTTTCCTGACCAAAACAAATATGTACTTCTTACAAATAATGCATCATCATTGAACTCACTATAGTAATAATTTAATAAACATTTTGACAAATGAATCCTCACCCACTAAATATTCACATTAACGACGAAACACAAAAGAAACGGGATGACACAAACACACTTACATACCGGATAAACCGAAGAAACGGGATAAACCAGTAAAGACTGAAGTCAACAAGGCGTAGTTCTGTGGACAATTGTCATTCAGAAGCTTCTGAGGTCTCGTCTCTCTTAAAGTCGCTCTCATTTCCCTTTCAGGCTCAAATTGCTCTACGCGTACACCTTTAACAACAACACAATTATAACTAAAACATACACAGTAAACACTTGTAGTACAAAAATATACGTAATATAATTCCTCTATTTTAAGGAAACACCAACACTTGTGAAAGTCAATTCATTGTAAGCATATTTTGTGTGAGTTTTACTCACGCAGGTACTGGATTCGCTTCAACAATGAAAGATAGGTTGAACTGTAGAAGGCGGAAGGCTTAGTGGCAAGGACTATGAGGGGAAGCTCTCCATCTTTATTCATAGTTGTGCTAAGGAAATCATAATAATGCACTATTATGACTGCCAAATCTGCACCATATGTAGCAATGCAGTGACTGATGATGAGTGCAATGTAAATATATATATATTATTAGCTAGGTAGAGAATGCATGTATATAGATATACCGAAATATTCATTCCTGATAGCACAATGAAGGATAGTGTCACCATTGTTTCGAACAAGATCTTGCAGAGTAGCTTGGTGGTTTAAAATGGAAGAGAGATAGGCAAAGACCTGTGTCCTGCCGTTGGCAACAGCTTGAAAGAGAGGAGTCTCTCCATCTTTGTTCATTAGACTCACTAAGTAAGTCCTCTCCCGATTCTCTCCTAAGATGAACTCACATATCTTTGTGAAACCCCTGGAAGCAGCAACATGCAGAGCGGTATCCCCTCGATAGTTCCTTATTTCCAGAGCCTTCATCGTATTGTGTATGATAATGGCATCCACAAGCTTTTGAACCACCTCTTCTTCGTCCAAATCCACCGCCACGTTGAGTGCAGTGCCCGCGGAATCGTCAACCATTGCCGTGTGACACGCTGGGAATTCGATGTACATCTTCTGAACCTCATTCCATTTCCTTTCCAATGTGTACTCCGCCAGATGATACTTCGTCTCTTCATCTGATGAACTGTGCCACAAATTGCTGGGATTCATAGATCCTACTTCAACTAAATAACGACAACGTATGTTTGTATCAAGTACTGAAATAATGCATTATTACTATTTTTTGCATGATCGTCTTATATAACAAGTACGGAATTTGATACTTGAACTTCACATGTTAGTTATGTCGTGTCCCTTTTTCTTGTGTGATAAGGGAAGAATAATTTTGGAAATAGTAATGATGCTTGTGATTGTTATGTAAGGACGAATCGTTATTGGGAATTTTGTGAACGAATAGGATCACAAGAGTGCGAGTATGGTTACTGTTTACATGCTATATGTACGAAAATAAATCCGTAAATCCGCCCCCGCTACGAGAGAATCCCGCATTGACCGGGTATGGGTATTGGTATGGAAAATCTCCAACTTTTTCAATTGGATATGAGGATGGTTATGGAGATGTACATATAATCACCATAATACCCGTCCCCGCCATATCTCCATCATCATTTAAATTATTAAAATATTCACAACTAATTAAGTAACCATATATATATATATATATATATATATATATATATATATATATATATATATATATATATATATTTTTTATTTCTTCTAGTTATTTAGTTTGTCATGAAATTCATTCACATCTCCAATTTATTTTCCATCTTATTATAATATTTATGTAATTATGTTAAAATGATGTATGTCAATTAAATTTTTTTTGTCTCATATTTGAATATTTCTATTATTTTTTAATATTTTTATTTATTGTATATTTTCTTTTCACATGAGTATGTTTAGTACTCTCAATTTAAGTGTTTAATAGTATAAACCTTTCATTTAGTAGGTAATATAAAAAAATTCTTTACTTATTTTTATTAGTTTTTGTTTCATTTGATGAACTTTTTTATTTCGCTAAAACAATTATTTCTCAACCATTGAGTATATATGTTGATGTTTGAAAAATGTTCTTAGATGTCTAAGGTATTTTTCATCTTATCATACCCTTAATTATACATTCGTTTTTTTTTGTGCAATTTCTTTCAATTGTTTCTTAAATTGTTTCTAAGACATACATTTGTTAATTTTTTAATATTTTTATTTGTTGTTTATTTTCATCATGTAGAATACTATTTCAGTATATTGTATCCAATTATTTTTTATTTTCTAACTCATTATATCAATTATACTGTAATTTTTCACTATAATTATATAAATAATTTTTATTTACTACAATATCAAAATTTAATGTAATTACCATTAATATTTTTTTATCACCATCCAACATATATTGGAGTTCAAAAGGTACAATATCCATGTTAAAATTTTATCATTATGTTTATCATTTTTATTAGTGTATAAAAAAAGAGATTCATTAGAATTTAAAAAATTGAAATAAACAAACATTTAAAATATATTTTAATTTGAATTTTGTTTTCTTTAAACTTTTTTTAAAATATTTTTAAATTTTATCAACCAGGTTTCATTAATGTTTGTAGTTTGCAAATTTAATAAATGTTTTAGTTCTCATGAAATTTTATTTGGTATTCTAAAATTTAAAATGTAAACAATTATAATTTATTTCAAAGTATTTGATATCGAATAATAAATCATCATCCTAATATTGAATATTTGATAATATTATGTTTCCTTTACCGTAAGTTTTTATTATTTTATAAAAATTAATTAAAATTTATATTAAAGTAATAAGGAAACGGGTATGGGTATGGGTACGAGATTATATCCGTTACCCGGCGGGGATGGGGATGAGATAAAACTTTGATACCCGTTGGGTTTGGCATGGAAATGAGGATGAATTTTTTTTACGGAGATGGATATGGAATAACAAAACCCGTCCCCACCCCGATGTACACCTTTGGATTTTACTAACCTATTTGACACATTAAAAAAACAGTTAATGTTTTCATTTTTTTATTTAATTTATCTTATATTATTTTGCATTTTAAAATAAAAATATAGTTTTATAGGTGTTGAGTAAACGTAAAAGAAAAATTGAAATTTGCATCTATAATCATTAAAAGAATTCGTCCCTACAATATGTTTTCCTATCCGCTATCCTTAAAAGAGTATTTACAATTTTTTTATGTCTATAATATTTATCGATAGAAGTGAATATTTTTTATATTTTATTTTTTTTAATTTAAATAAAATTATTTAAAAAATGTTTAAAAAATGTATTAAGATAAACAAATAATTTTAAATCAGAATTTAAATAAAATTTCACCCTAAAATATTAATGCAAATAGATTTTATCATTTTAAAAAAATTAAATATAATTAAACAATTAATTAATAAACAAAAAAGTAAATTTTTATTTATATGAAAAACAAGAAAAGAAAAAGATGATTTTGTATCCTCGACACACTTCACCTTACTTTATCTCTTTTTTCGGTGAGCGGGGTCACAAAACTGCTACAGTTGATTGTTAAAGAAAAACATACATTACTTATTTCAGTTTACTAGGTATCATGTCGGGTAATACAAGTCATCACTTTTTTCTTCAACCTGCTGATTCCTATTTGCCAGGAGGAATTTTTCTTTTTTTCTTTAGCCTCTTTCCACTGTTACTGGACAAAATTGGTGTTAACGTCACCATTTTTCAGTAGAGTGTTGAAAAATTGAACAATGGTCCACTAAGTCGGTTGTTAAAACGAGTTAGGTTTGACGGGCCGGCAATGTTAGTCTGTCAAAAAAAAACAGACTGGGTTAGAAAATAAAATTCATCAACCCATATCAACATGATCCTTCGGCTCGTCAATTTGACGGGCCAATTCGCAGGCCAACTCACGAACTTTTTAAGTTAAAAAAAAAGTGCACATAGATAAATTGCAAAAAATGACATATATATTTATTTATGGCAATTAAATTTAGGAACACGTTTCATTTGGAGTTATATATATATACACAACTATAACATTCAGTTCAAGTATAAATTTTTTAGTATTTTATCTACAGTAACCAACAATCATAACAGAAATTTTGTTTTGTTTTGCTTTTTGTTTTTGCAGATATGACTCTTCTTAAGTTTTACATATTTATTAAATGATTGTAATATTTTTCCTACACTAAATATTGGATATAACTATTTTCAATTTTTCTTTTGTTTTAATGGTAAACATTTCTACATGTAAAAGTATGTAGGTCTATCTTTATTACTGTCTCAAATTTTGTCATTATATTAATTAAAATCAACATTCTTAACACAAATAATTGATGAAAAAAATTGATAAAAAATAAGACAGATTTTTGGACCTCCAATTTAAAAAAGAAGAAGTCAAAACTGGCCCATAGACCGTATTGAATAAACGAACCCGTTTTGTACTTATGGGTCAGTCCGACCCGTTTATAACGGGCTAAAAATGGGCCGGACTGACCCGTTCTAACATCCCTGACTAAGTGCCGATAAATTACAATTTTTGGTACATAATTTGAACTAGTATAAAATAGGAGAGAACGATAGTTTAACAAAGTTATTTTTAATAAATTTTGATAAATTATTTATTTAGGTAAAAAATACTTTTTTTTTTCAAAACCTAATTTTCTTAAAATATGGTCTACTGAATAATTTTGCTTTAAAATTACTGTGATGGAATAATCAAAGAATTAACGATCAAGACTAAAGTGAGCCTGAAGTTGGAAACGAAACTTACTGATAGTATATTAAATTTAGTAAAACTAACTTCTGAACATTAAGATAATAGCACATTTATAACATTATTTCAAATTTTATAAACCTAACTGTCGTTTTCTTAAAACAACAATTAAAAGTGAGTAAATTAGTGTTTACTAAATTGAAATAAAATCATATATTAAAATATAAATATAAATTATATCGTTTTAGTTATTAGAAATAATATATATATATATATATATATATATATATATATATATATATATATATATATATATATATTTGGCAGAACTTAGTGTTAGTGTAGGGGTCATGGCTCCCTAGATTTTTTATTTTTTTAAATTATATGCTATATATATTATATTAATATAAATTAAATTAGGTAAATTTTTATTTTATTTTATAGATATTGTCTCGCCTCTATGTATGAATTTTTTAAATATATATGACATTATATTAGTAGGTGATAAATATATATCTTTTTATATTAATAAGTGATGATATTTTTTCTATTATCGTTTCTCATATGTTACATTTTATTTTTGAAAATAAAATGGATAATTCTCTATTTATTTATCTTAATAGTGAAATATTAGTTTAATAAATAATATTTTTCATTTCATGAGTTTTTTTTAGATCTATATATTTTCAATGAATATAGGAGGAAAAATTATGTCCTATATGTTTTTGCATGACTTTTTTAGTTGTGACTTAATTATCATAATTTTTTTTAATAATTAAGTCTCTAAATTTCTTATTAGATTTTGATAAAAAAAAATTTAACTAGAAAAAGGAATATAGATAAGGAAGGAAAGAATAAATTCATTTTTTAAAAAAATATAAAGAAAGATATTGTAAAGATAAAAATAAGATAAATTCTACTTCTTTACATATTTTTTAATTCTTCACCTATTTTAAATGATGATACTAAAATTTTAATTGTTAAATAATTATTTATACAAGAAAGGGTTTTATATAAACTCATTCAAACATATCTCCAACACTTATTATTAAGATCCGTCAAAAAAAAAAAAATATATATATATATATATATATATATATATATATATATATATTAAAAAAATAATTTTATTAATAAAAATTTTTAAACTGTTTTTCGTTTTATATATAATAACAAATTTATAACATATTGATGGGTACATTGACATGGAATCTTAGATATAAATTGTTGTTTACACATTTTGAATATTTACAATGAAAACAAGTAAGAAAATAAAATTAGTATCAATATTACATACTCGTTGATGTTTTACAAATTGTAGTGGTTTGTTGTTTTTACATGACCTTCTAACATCAACAAAAGTTAAATAGATACATAAATAAAATTTGATTTTTTGGACTCCTTCCAACTAGAATAAAACATGTAATAAGATATTCAAAACAAAATTGTTAAGCTTCCAACTGTTTATTTATGGGGAACCTTCAACATATTTGGGATAAGACTTTTTTCTCATCATTTAGAAGAGGTTTCTCATCATAGTGCTTTCAGTGTGCTTTGGAAATCATTCCAGATTATTCATCTTTTGCTGGCTTTTTAGTTTTCGATGTTCTGTTTTTTATGTTCCTGAAGCCAAACTTTGGCATCCTATTTTATAGGTATATATATTTTGTAAAAGGAACATAGTACTTCTTAAATGTTTTTCTTTAATTTATTCGTTCATTGATGATAAAAAAAAAAACTTCCAAATCACAAAATGTGGTGAATTGTATTTTTTCTTTTTGAACAACTCAAACTTCATGCAAAACTTTACGATCCATGTTAACATCCAGTCATAATGTTTTTTTAGGTCTCATACATAAATCATTGTATACTTACATATGATGACGATTCATCGTTAGAATCGTTGTTGTTTTTTAAACTTTTGACCACGATTGAAACTCAGTCAATTTTCCTTACTTTCAATAACAACTTAATTAATAATGATTAAAAAAAATCATCTTTAAAAATATTATTTAGTCGTGGTTGAAAGTCCTTTTCACAGTAATACAAATTAAATCAAGTGGTTTTTTTATTATTTAAATAATTGTTTTAAATTTAAGTTCCAAGTATAATATATTAAAATAAGCTAAAATAATTCAATTGACATGATGGTCATATGAAAGATTTGAATATGAATATATTTTTTAGACTTAAATATATATTTAATTTTTATCTTTGATCAGTTTGTTCAACTCAATTCTAATATATTTTTTTAATTTGATTCTAATTTTGGTTGGTTTTGATTAATTTAGTTTTTTTTAAGTATATTAAATTGTTAACAAACATGAACAATAAATGTTATCGGTTAACGTGTGATTTTATTTTATTTTTTTAAATTTTATTTTATTAATGTTTAAAAAGTTTATATATCAAGTTATTATTGTGTCACATGACAATGTATTAATTATTTTTTTTCAATTTAATTTGTATATTAATTATTTTTATTCAATTCAATCTCATTTTTTTAAATAGAACAATTTTATCTTTTTTTCAAATTGAAACTAAAATTAAATTTTCAGTGAATGGTATATTGATATTTTTATTAAATAAGTTTTGTTTAGGGTTATAGTGGGTTTAAAATTAGAACAAAAAGTGTTAGTTTAAAATTTTGAGAGGTTAAAAAATCACCTAAAATATTAAAAAAAATAAAAATAAAAATTAACACACTTACAATATTAAAGAAAATCATTGTAATTATTATTGTAATAAAAAAATAAAAAAATCTAAAAAACGTAATTTTTAATTATAAAAGATAAATATATATAATTGATTAATATATGTGAAGGTGACACAAAAGTAAAGTATAGATCACATAGCTACAAACTTTTGTCTCCTTTATCGCAAACTTCACACACCATCCAACACAAAGTGGCTACAATTCAAAAGATGTTTTTCAAAGCTCATAATAAAACATGTTTACAGCACAAATGCACACACATACGATAAAACATGAATCCAACGCCACGGTGATATGGAAGAATGTGCTCCTATAAACTTTATTTTTCATCAGTTGCCTTTGGAACCCTAACAAAAATGGCTGCCAGAAGATCAACGTAGAGTGGGACCTGATCCAGGGCAAAGAAAGTAACAGGAAAACAAGTAGCAACATAAATGGGCAGTATGAACTTCTTGTATTTGTGAGTGAAGAGGAAGGAATGGCCGGTGCAGAAAGAAAGAAGCAATGCAATAATGGATAAGAAAAGTGAACTTAAGCCGAGAAGAAGTTTGAGTGGCAATGCTCTGCGATAATCTGTGGGTAGCTTTCGAGAAGTGAGGATGGTAAGGAACATTATGAGTCCAGTGACAGAGAAGCAAAGTCCAAATAGCGAAGCAAAAATAAATGCATTGAATGCAGGGTTTTGTTCCAGATGAGGGATACCATTGTCATCTATGCCACCAGGAACAGTGGTGGCAGTGGCAAAGGAAGCAGCAGCAACCAGCGCAGCCACCACAGAGCAAGATTCAGATGTCTCCTTCAGCCACTCCCCACTATCCTTCCTAAGCTTTTCATGTGTTTCGTTGAAGATTTCCCTCGGGGTTTTCTGGTCTTTGTCGCGCAAAAGCTGATAGTGTTGTGGTACAAATCTTGTAACATACTGGTCCAAGGTACAAATATAGAACCATCAGCAATTAATTAATGTCATTCATTCTTAAAAATAGAAGCTTATATATGCATTTGTGTGGGTACCTGAAACCAGTTTGCGTCCCACATCATCTGTAAGGCAGAATAAGAAACATGGGAAGGCATATCCTGTGTTGGAGCCTCTGCTGCCAGGTGTAACATGGTCTTCCCATCCTTATCTACCGCCATGGATAAAGTATTCCAAAATTCTGGTCGCAATCTCAATTTCAGAATTTTAAGTACAAGGGGTTTCCTGTTCCTCGCTGCCACCAACAATACATTCTCTCCCTGCGAGTTTGTTTCACGCATTGAATTTGGATTTTGAAAAAAAATTCCACACACAATTTCAACTATGCCATTTCTTGCTGCAGCCAAAAATGGTGTCTCCTTTTTGTCGATACCCTTCTTCTTATTGGATTCCGAATCGTTTTCCTTCCGAATTGGCTCATTTTCTTCTCCCTTCTTCTGGCTGCTTTCCCCTGCCATTGCCATGAAAAGCTTAGGAAGGAAAGTAAATATTCTTTGCTTAGAAATTTAAGTTTTGTCATATATATACTATATTTTAATTACAATTGCATTGACGTAACTAAATGACTATGGTGAGTTATCAGAAGATGTGAGACGAGTTTAATAAATATATTGTTATTCATAGCTCACTGTAGCATAACCTAGGTCCTAGTCCAGTAAAAATAAGAAATCTAAATTGTGTTTCAATTACTTATTTGTTCCTGTATTAGCTGGTCATGAAATTTTTTTATTCCTAATTTGATATTACTTAAAAAAATTGATACAATTTGACTCGGACATCGGCGGACCTATTTAGGGACTAGAGGGAGTTATGACTCCCTCAAACTTTTAATTTTATTATATATATATATATATATTTAAATATTTAAAATTTATATTATTATATTATTTTTATTAAGTTATATATATATATATATGTATATATATATATTATTTTTAGTGTTTAAAAAGTAAAATAAAAATTAATTTAATGGATTAATAACTGAATTAAAGAAATTAAAGTTTTATATCTGGTTATAATATTTTTCAAAACAAGTCATCAAAAAAGTGTGAAATAAAAGAAAGTATACTCACACGATCTCATGAATAAGTATCCTAGTATGATTTATGTATGTTAGATTATGATTCTTCTATTACGATATTTCTCCCAAATTAAGTTTCCCCAAATTAATATGAACCCTAATTATGATTTTAGGAATTTTTTGTATGAAATTGGCATGAAGCCTAATTATATTTTCTCAAATTAGTATAACCCATTGATATTTTGTATTTTCAACTGCATGTAATGAATTAGTTGAATAGTCTTCAATTGAAATAAAAATTAGAATACTCATTCATGTGAATTCAATAAATTAGAAAGATTAAAAATTGAAAAATTTGAATTGCATGGTTTAAGTAAAGGAAATAATTTTTTTTAATTAAGAAAATTATATATAAAAAATATAATTTGGCACCCCTAGATATTTTCTCCAAGTTCCGCCACTGGACTCAGATATGTGAAAAATTATACAACTTAATTTATTTTGTTAAATTTTAAATTAGAATTCGAAATAAAATTTCACGAGTACTAAAATATTTATTAAATTTGTAAACATTAATGAAACCTGGTTGATAAAATTTAAAAATATTTTCAAAAAATATAAAAGGAAAAAAAATATTCAAATTTAAATATTTTTTAAATGTATGTTTACTTCAATCCTTTAAATTCTAATGAATCTCTTCTCAATATACTAATAAAGGATATATAATACATCACTTGATCAAAATCAAGCAAAGAATAAAGATTAAATTAATAATAATAAAATTTTAACATAAATCTTACATATTTTGAAATTTCAACGCATGTTGGATTAACATTGTGATAAAAAAAGTCATGGTAATTGCGTTAATTTTTTTACGTTATAGTAAATAAATTTTTTTTACACAATTATAGTGACAAAATTACACTATGATAATGAGTAGAAAATAAAAAATAATTGTATAAAATATATCAAAATAGTATTCTACACGATAAAAATAAATAACAAATAAAAATATTAAAAAATTATCGAATGTCTGTCTTAGAAACAATTTGAGAGACTATTGAATGAAAACGTACACAGGAGAACAAATGTATAATTAAAGATATGATAAGATGAAAAATACCTTAAAGATCTAAAAAAACTTTTCAAATATCAACATAGTCCGTAACAAAAGAGTTCATCAAATGAAACAAAAATTAATAATAAAAGAGTAAAAATGATAAATTTTTTATATTACCTAGTAAATGAAAAGATTATCCTATTAAACACTTAAATTGAGAGTGTTAAACAATTTCAGGTGAAAGGAAAATATAAAATAAATAAAAGTATTAAAAAATAATAGAAATATTTAAATGTGATAAATAAAAAATATTAAATTGACATGCATCATTTAAACATAATTGCATCAAGGTTATGATAAGACGAAAAATATACTTTGAGAAGTGAATAAATTTCATGACAACCCAAACAATTAGAAGTAATAAAAAAATAGAAAGTGTTTAATAATATATATATATATATATATATATATATATATATATATATATATATATATATATATATATATATTTATATATTAATAGAAAGTGTGTAGGATGTTGTGATAAATGGACCATATATTACTATGCATACCATTGACAATGTGCAGGTTCAAAAAGACTTCAACTTTTGGACTGAGGATGAGAACAAGAAAGTGCAGTATAATGCTAGAGCTAGATACATCATCTCCTCAACATTCACCATGGAGGAATTCTACAAAGCTTCTACATGTAAGAATGCAAAAGAAATATGAAAAATCTTGGAGAAAGCTCAAGAGAGCATTGAAGAACCTGATCATAACAATTTAGAAAGCAACAACAATAGTAAAGATATCAACACATGTTTCATGATTGATGTTGAGTCCCAAGAAAGCAAGATAAGTACCTTTAACTCTAACATTCAAGCAAAGTATGATGAGTTTCTTGGTATATTTGAAGAATTACATAAAGAATCAAATGAACTTAATTGTTTAAACAAAAAGCTTAAGATGGATTATGAAGAGTTGGAAATAGATCGAATCAATTACAAAGAAAAATAAAAATTTTGATTTTGATTTGGAAAATTTGGACATCATTCATAAAAACTCCTTTTGTAATTGTAATTCAACCTTGCAAGTTGAAAATTTTGATTGTATAGATTGCAAGAACTTTAACAACAAAGTTGAATTTCTTGAGAAAACTCTTGCAAAGTTTACATTGAAAAAAATTCAACTTGGATATTATTCTTAATTTTCAAAAGTGTGTAATGGATGAATATGAATATTCCTTTTCAAAGAAACAAAAATATTTCAAAAATATTTTCTTTCATCCTAAAAGACATTCAATACAACTGTATCTTGCTTATATTATTTAAAGAAGGGTCATACATCAAATTCTTGTTATTTCAAAAATGTTGGTGTTCCAAGTGGAAAATATTTTTGGTTACCTAAAACCAACATCTATGTTGCTAACATCAAAGGACCCAACTACAAAATGGGTACCTAGATGTATTTTACTTGTTTTTTGTAGGGTTTATAAAAAGCCTAATCAATGTGATATTCTTTTTGGGCTACACAAGTAAAGATAAGTTTGAACTATTCCTTGTTTCAATAATGATATGAGTAAAACAACTTTTGATGATGTTTATTTGGACATAAAAATTAATCTTTTACTACAATTTTTTTTTCTACAAATACAAATTGTGTTGTTGCATAATTGTTTCTATTTTTCAGCATTTTAAATAAAATGGAAATGCATCTCAAATCAAGTGTGTGCAAGGAAGTTGTCTTACGTAGAGGGAGTTTCACACTATGATAAATCATTCATTTTGACTTCGACAACCCATCTTTTGGATTTATTGTATGTTTGTTCACTAAAATGGAAAAATCAAGACTTTGACATGCTAAACATAACTTGCTTGAAGTAAAATGTGCATTTCTCATGTTTATGCACAAATTAATCGATTAGATTATTTTGATAATCGATTAAATCCTGCTTTCTCTATATTGTTGTGCTTATATTTTTGCTTTGTGATAATCGTTTATGCCAAGTTCCAAATCAATTTATCTTCTACTAAATTGGTTACATGATGCTTTGATAAATCATCTCTCACTGACACTCTTTACATTACAATATTTGAAAATCTATTATGAGAAATTGACTATAGGTGTTGGTGCTATGTTTCTAGGGAGAGTAACAATGCATCTAACTTCTAGGATCAAGATTATTCTTTTGTGATTGATTGTACTTTGAGCTAATATGATATAATTTGTTGTATTTGGTTTACTTATGATGTTCTGTTCTTGGTACTTGATTGAACAATGTTGCTTGTACTTTGATATTCTATCTTTTTCCAATTTGTATATGTTGCATTTTACTCTGATATCATATTATATAATTACTTGCATTCCATAGTTGACATTTTCTCCTTCCAACGACCTCTTCATCACATAAGGGGTTTCAAGTTGGGGGGAGCAAAAGTAACCCATGGTTTTGAATGTTTTTGTAATGTTTTGTTGGATATATAAAACACCATGTTTGGTTATATCTTGCATTGCGATTGACTATTTTCTGCATTTTTTTCTCTCCATTTTTATCCTTGTTTTTTATCATGTCGTCCAAAGAGGGAGAAAGATTTTGTTATTGTATGCAGATTTGACCATCATAAAAAAAGGGAGATTGTTGTTTCTATGTCAAAGAAGATTAAGAAGTTATTTTTGATGATGTCCAAGTGCTATGAAAGATGTCTTTAGAATTAGGTCAAACTAAAACTCATTAGAATATTAACCATGTTTATAATCTATTATGAATCAATATGACGTGAAAGTTTAAAAGATATATGAAAATCTGTCAAATTAATCCCTTAGGTTAATAATCTAATGGTTAGAGAGCTAATCCATTAGGAAATAATAGAATCAATTAAAATTCTTAGAACATGTATTTGATCATTAAATATAAAATTCCTTCTTTAAAAAGCTGAGCAATTCATTACTGAAAAAGATTAAGAGAAAGTCTTCTTGGAGCATAGTGTAGGAAACAATTGAAGTTCATCAAGATCCTTCAAGAGTGGAGTTAATCACATGGATCGTTGCTTAGTAAGATGAAGAGAAATATAATTGAACAAGTGTATTCAATCTTATTATTGTTTTTAGAATTTGTATTTTGTTATCTGAAAATCATTATGAGTGTGATTGTGTTTAGTGCAAATGTGTGTATCATTATAATTTTCTTGTCTTGTGTCTTAGAGTTGAGATTTTCAAAGTGCTTTGTTAGTCTTGTAAATCTTTTGTGACATAGTAAAAAAAATTTCTAGTTGTGTTTGTTGGGGAAACTAGATTTAGATTTAAAGGAATCAAACCAGTATAAAATTTGATGTGTCTTGTGTTTTTCTTTTATCATCTTTTAGTATCTTATTAATTATAAAAATTTCAAACTATACATCCTTATATATATCATGCCATTTGATTAAAGATATCCTGAAAACTATTCTTGAAGTAAAAGAATGAATTCACCTCCTTTTAGTCTGTGAATATTTGCAGCATCTTTTCTAATAAATTGCGCCATAGCATAGAAAGTAACTGGAGAAACAGTAGCTGCATAAACGGGGTATAGGATCGTCTTGTATTCATGACTTAGCAGAAAAAAATGGCAGCTGCAGAAACAAATACATGTACAATAATTCATCATCTAAACACAAAACCTCTAATAACAAATTCTCAATTCACATATCAATAGAAATGTACCAATAATTGGAACTTATAAAAAAATTAATAAACTAATAATTTGTAAATTAGAAAAATTAATAATCTAATAATTTAGAATTTATAAAAATTAAAAAGTTAGTAATTTAGAATTAATAATCTAATAGTTTAGAAGTTATAAAAATCAACAAGCTAATAGTTTAGAACTTATAAAAATTAATAAACTTCTGTTACCTAAAAATAGCTTTTCCTAAAGCTAAAGGCCCCTATATCAATAGATTGAATTGTAGCCAACTAGAGACTCTGTTTTGAAATACTGATCCATCCAAATTGCTCCTTACTATCTCGTCTACTCCGTGCTACGATCGATTTCTGGAAAGAACGAGTATTAGTGTTGAGTTGAATTTGAGTGAAAAGAAATCAGAAATATGGTTGTGATTCTCATTTCTCTCAGTGCAAGGTTGAAGTCGATTTTATTTAACGCATTACGCCAATGTTCAAATGCAAAAGCAACCAACACAACATTGTTACAATTCAAATGCCATTTTTCATGGCTGAAAAGATACATGATTATTCACACCCAAACTTGCTTGATATTTATTTACCAGGAAAACAAGCCCACAATCATTGACAAAACACAAACTTGACTCAAAAAAGGAAAATTTATTTGAATGACTGCATGAACATGAACACAATACAACACGAACAATGAGACATAGATGTAGTAGCTTAGCTGCTATAACTTGTTTCCGTTACAGTTGCCCGTGGCACCTTAGAAAAAATGGCTATTATAAGATCAAAGTATAGTGGAAACTGCGCCACAGCATAGAAGATGATTGGAAAAGCAGCGGCTGCATAAATGGGGTATAGAGCCGTTTTGTATCTGTGACTAAGCAGAAAGTAATGGCCGGAGCAGAAAGAGACTAACATTGCAGCAATGGATACAAAAAGAGAGGTGAGAGCTAGAAGAATTTTGAATGGCAAAATTCTGAGAAAATCTTTGGATTGCTTTAGAGAAGTGAGGATGATAAGGAACATTATGATTCCAGTGACCGAGGAGCAAAGTCCAACCAGTGAAGCAACGGCAAACACATCAAATGCAGGATTGCCTTCAAAATGTGGTCTACCTTCTTCATCGGTGCCACCGGGGATGGAGCTGGCCGTAGCAAAGGAAACACCGGTAACAAGTGTAGCCACAACAAAGCAGGATTCAAATGTTTCCTTCAGCCAATCGCTACTTTCCTTTATCAGATGTCGGTGAGTTTCCTCGAATATTTCCCATGCAGTTCTGCCCCTTTTGTCGATGCTTATGTTAAAGTGTTTTGGCACAAGGCTTTTAATATACTGTTCCAATAAAAAAATAATTTCCCAAGATATTGATACATCAGATATGAAATTAGGGCAAAATTAAATTAAGCAATAAAAGAAAAAGGTATTTGTTTATGTATACCTGAAACCACTTTATATCCCACATCATTTGCATTATCTTTAGAGGGTGGTAGACTATTGGAGCATATGCTGCGCAGTGCAATATGGTCCTCTCATCTCTATCTACTTCCAGAATTAAACTATTCCAACCTTCTGGTGTTATCTTCGTTTTCAAATTCTCAATAAGTAAGGGTTGCCCGTTAATCACTGCCACCAGCAACACATTCTCTTTCATTGAATTCCTGTCATGGATCACATTTGGAATTCGATCCAAAAGTTCATTCACCATTTCAACTATGCCATTTCTTGCCGCAACCAGAAATGGTGTCTCGTTATCCTCTTCTTCTTCTTCTTCTGATTCTTCTGATTCTTCTTCTGTATCTTCTGATTCTTCTTCTTCTTCTTTTTCTTCTTCTTCTTCACCTGTCAACCCAGAAAAGGTAATTGAATAATAATATTTTCACACACACTATATATTCATTTAACAACACATTAACTTCTATTCAATACCATTTGACACACATTATATTTCACTTATCACATTTGTCTCATAAACGAATTATTTGAGACCTTAGAAACGAGGAAGAAGTTCTCCATTAGAACAATTAATTCTTGTGGGGTCAAGGCATGAAGTTGGTCAAATTTAGTATGTGTGACAATTAAGGGAATGTTGTAGAATGCTGTCATAATTAATTATCTTTGTTGAATTGTTTCATCAAACTAAAAAATAATTGGTTATTTTACAAAAATAATTGATAATACTAATCAATGATTTTTTCCAATCTCGCATGTAATCAATTAAATTTTTATAAACTTAAAATGTTTGTTTTCGTGGATAATCAATTAGACAGAGAGATAACAGGTCATATTATTTTAAAATGTTTTTTTATAGATGAAAAACATATTAATCTAGAGTGGTGGGAGCTAATTTGTGTGCATATTTTTTTCATCTAGATTGTATTTTATTGGTTTATGTTTTCATTGCAACCATTATCATTACAATAAACTTGCCTTTTTCATCAAAGTTTTGAAGGATTTTTTTTTTCTTTTTTAAGAACCTCATCATTACAATTAAATCAATTTCACCTAATATTATGAACAAAAGATACAGAGTTGGTGTTTGCATAGATACATACCTGGTTTAAGTTGGTTAAAAACATTATACATTTCTGCTTCAACTGGAATATCTGGGACACCCCCAGCTCCAGTGAATGCTGCATAAGGTTTTTCCAACAGTGCCTTCAAGAGTTGACCACTCCATTGATGCCTCCTCTTCATATTCCTTATTTCCTTTAATCCTTAAAAGAAGTATCAAACCAGATCAATCGTATTACTATTAACTAAAAGCAATACATCAAATTGGCACGATGAACACATACCTACTCCTAAGAGCCCAAGAGTAAGTACAAATGCATCCCCAGAAGCTTTAGATTCGATTTCACGCTCCTCAGTTGATGGGTTTTCTGGGTCTTGCTGTTTACGTTTAGTTAAAAAATTGTCTGCAAACACCAAGATTCAAAATGTGAAGAAACATTTAGAATTAAGAAACTAGTCCCCAAAATTT
>Ga0214544_1001375_pt1 | contig 50199 bp, 25 predicted proteins | sample CNSS3metaG_FD_160074 | JGI IMG/M metagenome (GOLD analysis project Ga0214544, IMG submission 160074) | Root nodule microbial communities from cowpea collected in UCLA plant growth center, Los Angeles, California, USA - CNSS3 | ecosystem: Host-associated > Plants > Roots > Nodule | place: USA...
AGCGCATTTCATGATAGTATTTAAATTATTTATACTGTTTGACACATTTTTGCTTCAATGTTAACTTAAATACTATCATGAAATGCGCTTGAAACGTCAGATAAACTTAACAAAATTTGGTTAAAAGTACTAAATTCATGCATTTTGAAAGATGGAGGACTAAATTGGTCAAAAGTTTTGATGAGGGACTAATTCCAAATTTTGCTGAAACTTGAGGGACCAAAAACATATTTAACCCTTATATTAATTTGGTATAAGAATCATAAGAGTTCGTCTGACTTAAGAGTTGGTCTACTGTGCTACCTGCTATCGAACACACCTCCCATGTTTAATGTTTTCAGTGTGTGCACACAATGTTCTCAACATGAATTGTATATTAAAGATCTCACATTGATTAAAAACAAGATCAAATTATAGTATATAAATTGGGACAAATCTCATCTTACTAAGTTAGTTACGTAGGATTGAGTTATGTTCAAACTTACTATCTTAATATCTTTTATTATATCTAAGTACAAATCGTCTAAACATGGTAAAGTTATGTTACTAAATCCACTCCTTGTAACAAATATATTTCTTCTCACTATGTTACTAAAGCTCATCTTGACTCCAATTTTGTTACCTCATCTTGAGTCCAATTTTGTTGTCAATGATGCATGTCACTTTAAGACTTCTCCTTTTGAATCTCATCATGTCTTTGTTAAAAGAATATTGACATATCTTAAAAGAGGTTTACATTACATTGTATTCTCATTGTTCTTTCTGTTTAGGAATGACAAAAAAAAATTCATATATAAGAATATTTGTAAATAAAATTAATGATGAATACTAAATGAATATTTTTATGAATACTCATAAAAAATTGAAACAAATATTTAATTACTTATTTGTTCATGAGATGATATGAATTTTACGATATTCAATCCAAGAATACTCCCTATCCTCTAATAGTTATTAGTTAATTTTAATTGAATATGTTTTTTAAATTCAAGTGATCAAAATAACATCATAAGTGAAAAAGATATTAATTATCGAAGAATTTAAAAGTTGGCTACATATATTTCTTTTTTTAGTTAGAATGAAATTGGAGTTATTTGTAAAAAGGTTAATGTTTGAAAATATATATTTTGTTGTAACTTATTTAAATTTACTTCTTAAAAAAAACAGATTTATTTGCATTAGTATTTATGTGAGTAATTTAATTTGAATTATACTTGAATTCTTTCTTCTTCTTTTTCTATCAAAGTTTATATTTGAAATATTTGTGGAACTTTCAGGTCCATATTCTGTTCTATAATTTGAGTTTATGCTATGTGTTTTGAAAGAAGATTGACTATGATTGCTTTCTACATCCGACCATGCTGAAAATAACGATTGACCTCTGAATCGTTGTACGGGTTGCGTGCTTCTACCATCACGATTGTGCTATGAGCATGTCGGATTGTGTTATCCTTCACTTTTCCGGAAGTGACAAAACTCTTATTCTGCGACGTTATACGGAAAAAAAATAATTTTTTAGAATTAAATTTTGATAATTTTTTTTACAATTTAAAGTAGTATTTTTTTAAGTAGTTTTTCATTTTTTTATTTCTTTATATAAATTTGTTTTTAATTAACTTTGCACTGACAGTGCCATTTTATCACTCATCTGTACTGTTCTGTATTTTTTTATTCCGTTATTAGAAGGTTACAGTGTTCTGTAACCATCAGTAACTGTTTTCTAACCGTCACATCTTTTCTTTTCTGTTATTTGTTCTGATGTGAACAAAACATAGCATGTATTTTATCCAGTGACAATATAATACACTTAATTTTCTGTACATTTACAGTCACAAGACTGAATATTTGTGCATTTCCTCTTTCTGAAGAAACTCTAATACAGGCCAAAGAATTTCATAGCTTTTTCATTATACTTCGGAAGGCACTAGTTTGTTACATGAACATCATCCCATTTTTACCAAAAACCCAAAACCCTAAACAAGAAATAACATAGACGAACCTTTACATTTTCTTTCAATAAATATAATAAGAAACTTCTAAATTGAAGTTCAAGTAAATAAATAATTTTATTAGAAATAAAGAATCACAGCTGAGTGTATCCGTAATGATATTCCTCTGATCTACTATATATAATACACTAACATAAATTTTACAAGCAAACTGTTAAGGTTAGCACTAGCCCTAAGCTCCGCACTGTACAGAAGATTCTGCTGCACGCGTTTAGAAGTAGCCACGTATATTGAGCAGCAGCAACTCAATTCAGGTATTGAACATCACCAACATTAAAATTCTATGGCGAGTTCCTTCTCCAAAGTGTGATTATAAATTTGATGCTAGATAAAAGCTTTTCTCTTATGCCGCCTCGTGTTAAATACATCTTGACACCAGCTATAGGCATTCTAGAACAAGAATTTTTTCAAAATATTTTCAGAACCTGTTTTCTTTCCCTCCTGGCCTTCTCCAGAGGAAACGTTGGATCATTATTCCCATTTCCAGAAAGGATGAATTGCAACCCATACGTTCATCATTGGAAGTACGAATACTTTGACTGCAACTTATAATTTTGACTGGAGAATTGTTCAGTTGAAGAAGTACGGAGAATCAAGAACCTTCTCTAAGTCAAATTCACCTCTCTTTGGGAGTGAGGGGAAAGCCAATCCTGGATATGTTGTCTCGAAGCCCTCCAGTAACTGCCAACAAATCAAAGTTTCATCATGAAAATAGCCTATGACTTTTGTTTTCTCCAGTCTGGTGTTTTAAATTTAGAAAAACATTAATTCCACCTACAATTAAGGTCAATTGAACGTTGTATATACTTGATAGTGAGAGTAAAAAAATATTAGTTTTACTCCAAGTACTTCAAGAAAATAAGCATACAATTCTTGAGCCAGAGGAAGTACTTACGTTTTCAAGTATGGGCATGTTATAAAGCTCCACAAATTTTTCTCTCAGAATTTGATTCATTTTCTCAACATCGCAAGGGTGTGTCCAAAATGAATCATGAACCCCTGCAAACAATAATTTCACAATAATTAAGCACTAAGATATCACTTCTTAACAGACATTTCTTCTGCAGACATTGACCCCAGCCCCTCAAATTTATCGAAGTTCAACTTAGAATGTGAATAAATGTAAAAATATATTTATAGAACCTGAAAGCTAAAACTGGTTTTTTATTCATAAAAATGGCTTACGCTAAGATATTCTCAATGTTCTTGGTATTTTAGAGTAGATATCTTGAGCATTTCAAATGCAAGTTGATTCAACCACGGTTTCAAGAACTTCTGTATATTCACCATTCAGAACGCATTTAATGAGACTGTTAAGAATCAGAACAGTATATTTTGTTTGCTATAGCTATGCATTATTTATTTTAGATGGAAAAAAATCCTCTCTCTTCATGCATAATGGATGTAATGAGTCAATATAAAGTCATATACACTGTATGTTCCTACACACGGTATTCAGTCAAGTGTCTGTGTTCACTATTTTAACAAAGACAAATTCAAAGGAATGAGATACTCAAATCTAGATGTGACGAAAAAACAGTGAGTCCAAACCTCAGTGACGTAAATTTTAATTGAGAAAAAGGAAGAGTTCACTACAAGGAAAAAATATATCATATAACACTCAACCTTAGACTATGTACATACACCCAAAAAGCAGCTTTATGAAAGTTGTACAATACAATAACAACCATAATTTTAACACTGCCCTCAAGTTAGAGCACATAAATTGTATGCACCGTGCTTAGAACATATAAACTGAATTCTAGACCCTCTCAAAAACTTGGTAATATGAAAGTTGATAAATCCAGTTAAGTTTCCTTGGACAACAACTTCTCCCCTGATAAAATGACTATAGATCTTTATCTATGTGTTTGGTCCTTATTTGAAACTCTGGGCTGGAACCAATACAAAGAACTACATGATTATCACAATACAACTTCATATGCTTAACTTCACAAAATTTCACGGTTGAAGGAGTTGCTTAATATACAGAATTTCACAAGTGGCTTAAGCCATAGATCTATATTTAGCTTCTACTTGATCAAACAACACAATTTTGTTTCTTGCTCTTCCAGGAGACAATATTCCCTCCAATGAATATACAATATCGTATGGTGAATCTTCTATCAATAGGACAACCAACATAATCTACATCACAACACCCTACAATTTGTGTATTCCTTTTGTCCTCATATAATAATCATTGACCTTGAGTCTTTTTGATATATTTGAGAATGCAAACAACATCATACCAGTGATCAGTGTGAAGATTCTGGATGAATTGACTAACAACTCCAACTACATAAGAAATAATAGGTCTTATAATACTGAGATAAATGTGATTTTCCACTAACCTCATATAACCATTTGAATCTGACACAGTTTCACCTAGGTCATCAACTTCGGATTTGGATCCATAGAAATATTAATACACTCACAATTTGCTAACCCCATCTCCTTTATGTCAAGAGTATATTTTCTTTATGAAATAAAAATACCTTCCTTTGATTGAGCACTTCTATGCCAAGAACATATTTCAAATAACCAAGATCTTTAGTTTGAAAATGGTTGAGTAAGTGGTCCTTTAGTTTAGAGATCTTAGTGGTATGAATATATGTGATAACTATATCATCAAAATAGACTATTAGATAAACACACTTCCCAGTAGAAGTACAACAATAGAAAACTAAATGATCTGCCTCACTTTGTTTCAAAAAACCAACACAATATGGCTGAATTTACCAAACCAAGCTCAAGCATACTGCTTAAGACCATTGAGAGACTGGTGTAGTTAACACATTAGGACTAGACTCCTCTTGAGTAACAAATCCAAGTGGTTGCTTCATGTAAATTGCTTCCTCAAAAATCACCATGAAGGAAAACATTTTAATAATGAAGCTAGTCAAATGGCCAATGGCAAATAGTAGCCACAAAAAGTCTAGTTGTGGTGAACTTGGCCACATGAGAAAAAATTATCACAATAGTTAAATCCATAAATTTGTGTATATCTTTTAGCTTCCAATTGAGTTTTAAAGTGATAAACATCACTTTGCATAGCAAGACCCATATGCAACTAACCGTCTTCTTTCAAGATGGGAGAAACCAACCTTCCACATGACATTTATTGCATTTCGTCAATCATGGTTAATCACCATCTAGGATGATCAAGTGCTTCATGCACATTTTTAGGAACAGTGGTGATAGACAAAGGAAAAAAAAAGAATATGATAGACACACTAGTAACTCAAAAAAATATAGGATATGGATTACGTGTAGACTAAATACCTTTCCGAGTTGATAGAGAAGGATCCATAGTATGAGAATTCATTGGAGGAGGATATGGATCATGATAGATTTGGAAAAGAATGGGAGGAGCTCTTTGTGTCTTGAGTTGGTATGTAAGGAGAGGTAGTGGAGTAATGTCAGATTGGTATTCAGTTGGGTTGGTGTTAACAGAACCAAAAATAATTAGAGGACCAAAGGTTGGAACAAGGAGAACCTATTGAATGGAAATAGGGGTTTCCTTGGAGGACATGAAAAGGGTTGTCCTAAGAACAACTGACATCAATTGACATATTATCTTTTGGTAGTTGGAGAATATCATCTGTATCCCTTTTTTAAAACGAAAATATCCCAAAAATTTAATAGCCTTAGCATAAACTTTTTCTAAACCTGGAAAGACATTATGAACAAAACAAGTACAACCAAATACCTTAGGAGAGATATGAAATAAGATCATTTGGAAAAACAAGGGACCGAGGAATTTGATTTCAAGAGATGAAGAAGGCATTTTACTTATTAAAAAACAAACACCGAGAACTGCATCTCACTAATGATGTACAAGAGATTTGTATTGAACATTAGAAAGCATGGAACTTCAATAGATGTCTATTCTTCCTCTCAACATGCTGTTCTGTTATGATGTATGAGACAAGTCTACTAATGTATTTCGTTGCTCTCTCTCTCCCTCTTCTCGTGGAAGGATCTCTCTATTCGTGAGCCATTGTCGCTACTACCATTTCCCCGTGCAATTTCAGATTTAGGGCTGCGGTAGAGGGTTGAGTCACGGGTTTTAGCTCTGTTATTCTTACTCCTCTCTTTCTATGTTTGAGTGTTGGACCTCCATTTAGGTTCAACAACTTCCTTATTACATGTAAAGTATAATATATCACATAACCAAGTAGTTATGATAAAAGAATAATATTATTAGAAAAATATATATAAAAAAAAAAAAATATATATATATATATATATATATATATATATATATATATACACTATGATAAACTAATAATAATAGTCCAGTAGGAAAATATAAAAAGTTATTTATAGAATCATATAATATCAAATTATTATATTATTTATAGATATTTCAATAATTTTTTTATCTAAGTAAATTCTTACAAGCTTCCACGAATTTATGCAATCTTTCGAGTTTGACAACGTTGATTATAGTGAAGTTGGTTTAAACAAACTTCTACTAGACTAAGATAGAATTTTCTGTCTCACAAAAAGAAAGCGAATAAGCAATTTTCAAAAAAAAAGAAAATTAGTCACTTATTATACATATATCAATTATATAAGTTTCTCTATTGATGAACTTCACCAGAAAAAATGGAATTTGTTAGATGTATTCAGATGTAATTTGTATATGGGTTAGGGCCATCCCAAGGTAATGCTAGTATGATATATATATATATATATATATATATATATATATATCATATATGTATATACATGTTCCTCAGTTTAGGGGGGATTCTATCACATGAATATAGACTATTTCTCTCCACAGATTCCATGAGAAAGGAACTCCTCTAAACGCAAGAGTCAAGAAAACTACACTTTCTTCACAATGGTAAAAGTAATTGATTTCAACTCCATCTGTACTTCGTAATACAATTAAAAAACACGAAAGACAAAACAAACAATTCCAATACCTTTAAAGAGTATAACAAAGAACCAACTACTATTTATTAATTTATTACTCCAAAGGGAAAATTCACATATATTTGTTGTCTTCTGTGGTAAATGAGAATTTCAAACCTGCAAAACATAATCCAGCATCATTGCAGGCTAGAGCAGTCATCATCATGTGCGAACTATCCAATGAATGTACAAAGTTAGGAGGAAATGCACTTTTCTGCTTCTTGACAGATACCTGGAATACAATCATAATAACTAAACTAGTTCAAAAAGAAAATAAAAGTGGAATATAAAGATTGTTTATACTTACAGCACTCCCCTCCCTCTGCAAAGCCAAAAGCTGAAGAGATGTTCTTATCTGCCGTAAATGGTGAGATTCATTAGTAAAACATATGGAGATCAGCCAAAAACTTTTAAATCCATATAATTTGATTGAAATAGATAATTATTGGCACCTGACAATGGTTTCATATTTTCTATAATTTATATTGGATAAATAGTCAGTTGAGAACATTAAGTATTGACATGTTTCATTTTTTAGTGCAATAAGAAAAAAGAAAGAATAGCCTTAGTACTAAAACTTTGATTCCATTAGTTTTGTTTGAACTCCGTTAATGTTTGAAGTAATTGAGCATGTGTTCGGTCTTTAATAATTGTCCTGTGTTTATTAATTCGAATATTAACATTAATATGGAATCAAAACTGTGGATTTAGAATACATGTTGGTAGAGCTCGGATAATTGCAAAGTTAATTTCTAAGGTGAGATTTGCACGCCCTTCATATATTTGATCATATCTTTAGCTGATGTGAGATCTCCAACAAATACTTTAGCATCTATGTTGCCTCTAATCTTTCCAATGATATGTCCATGTTAGAGGTGGTAGGATTTTGAAATGGATCAACAGTACAACATTTAATATTTTAATATCGCTGAAAAGATGGGAAATATTAGGTGATTCTAACACGTTGAATATGTTACAAATAATTGTTGTTGTCTTAGATCCTAGATATAAAATGAGATAAATGAATTGAACAAATGATCAACTTTTTGATCCAGAAAAACATAAAAGATGTGTTAAAGTCAAAATTGGGAATTTCTTTCAAGTTGGTGTTTGGTGAATATAAAAGTCATAAAGGGGGGACTCAATGTCACACAACAAGCACATGTAGACAAACCTAGTTACAAGAATGAACTAAATAAATATTTGCAAACAAAGCTAAAAACTCTTCAAATATATTGGAGCTTCAAAAGTATTTTAAAGGAAGAACTTGATACAAGTGCTGATTTGTATATTCTAGATTGGTGGAAAATTAATTCATCCATATTTCCAATCCTTTCAATTATAGCACGTGAGTTATTAGTTGTGTTGTGCACATTTCTAAAGTCTGCATCCAGCAAAGAAAGAAGAGTGTTTGATCCATATTGTAGTTCTCTATCACATCAAAAGGTGGAGGCATGTATTTTTACACATGGTTGGCTAAAAGATTCATCTTCACCATCATTGTTAGACCTATGTATGAATTTGAGGAGCCTCAATACGATGACCAAACAATGTTTACAATATATATCAAGTAACAAGTTTTACATATTTTTACAGAATCGGTTTCTAAACAAGAAGTTGGCTGGTCAACCACTATTTCTCTTGAAGCATACTGTAGGATTTAAGATTATAGTATTTTATTTATTTTTCTTGTTAAGTTGAACTAATTCAAGATTATAGTTTTTCTGCCAAAGGCTACACGATGGTCATTTTTCTGGAGAGGTCATTATACAAGCATGGAAGCTTTAGTATGATTTTGTAAGTTGAAGAAATTAGAATTTAGAATTCAGTGAAATGTAATCTTAAATTTAGTTAGTTTTTGACATATTAATACATTAGATAAAGTAGTTACTTCATTTTTAGAAAATACAGATTCAGTTGTCTCTTCTTTTTATAACTCATGTCTCCTGATTTCTCTTCATTTCAACAAATACCAAGAAGATGAAAAAATATTAATATGCTGAAGACTCACCTGATAACGTTCAGTTTTACAGTATGGTTGTAAAACAGGAAGACCAAGAGGAGTGGTCCAGCAAACAGCCTGATTTTCACTAGCAATCACCTGTAGTACAGTTTTCCAAAATAACTAAACAGAACCAATTTCTTAAAAATTTAATTAAATTGTAAGAATAATTCATCCAAATTGAATAGAACTGAAAAATGGACCATATACACAGATGTGGTTACTAATATTCCATTGTCCATTGTAGAAGTACTCATACGTTGAGCTCGACAAATAAGTAGAATAATTGAGTTTAAAAAAATCCTGTTAGTTAGCAGAGAATTTGTTGTCTTTAATAATGTAAAATGAAGAGACAAGTAGCAAAACTCTTATAACTTTAATATTCTAGTTGTCGTCTCCAACAATTTGAGCATTATTAAAATCAGCAAAAATCCTGAGACGAACAACGTAAGTTGTTTTTCTATAGAAAATATTTTAGGTTTAGTGCAAGTGCACTGACCTTTTTCTATAACAAATCAGTATTGAAACTGATTTTGGAAGACAGTTTAGTTCTTTAGAAGTTATTAAAAGTTTTAATTCCACATAATTATTTCTAGACAGCCCTAACCTGTAGAAAGTTCCAAAGCCACCCTTTTCAAGAAAAGAGACAAAGCAAAAATGCAGATACACATTATATAAATACATGCATAAGAGCTAATAGCATCATTTGGAACCAAACATACAGTGACAAAAGAGCTACCTTTGCACAATCCCCAAGCCAACTCATGATGCCACGTGCAGCCTCAAAAACTTCTCCAAGGGCAGCCAATGTTACCTATCGAAAATAAGTTTGAGAATTTTGATCAAAATTCCTAACATGAATCAAAAAGACAGAGTGTTTAAGTACATCAAGAAAATGTCTATAAAGATTTTTCTTTCTTCCCTTTTTTTTCATAAATGCTGATATTTTAGCGAAAGCAAACTTCATTGTTCTATTCTATCATGAATTGACCGTTCCAGGAAGAAATGACCTAACAACAAAATTGATAAACTATAGGAAAGAGAGACATTGAGTTGAAATCGTATGTAACTAAGACAGCACGAATACTTAATTTACATCGAGAGAAAGCAATCAAATACATTTCATATAATATCTTTATAATTTGGAACACTAATTTATGTTCATACCATATTAAATCTCCTTTATTTATTGTTTTGACTCCTTTTTCTCAGTATACATAAAACATTCTCATATGGTGTCTGATACATGGCTTTATCTCAATTTCTCTCTTTCATATAGCTTAATAGCAATGATCATAGATTAATAATGGCCCATCAAAGAAGCTATCGCAATCTCAAAAAGCTAAAATCCTAGAATATAATGTTGTCGATACCCACCTTAGCTGCATAGCAAGCTGCAGCATATAAAAGTCTATCATCATTAATGACACCTTTCTCCTCTAATCTTCTCTTAATTTGCTCCCGCGCCCCAATAAAAGTAACACCATAAACAGAAGTCATTACTGTCTGCTTGACCAGTTTCCTATCAATCTGAATACTTCCAAAAGTTTAGAATAGGAAAAGCGAAAAATACAATCAATATCATTTAGCAATCAGCACAACCTTGAAAATTTAAATAAAGACTGACCTGATCAATCAACACCTTTGCTAACAAAGCATTTGGAAAGGTATCTGGGTCCTTGCTGCTGTCTCGTCTCATGATATCATAAACCCTACTCATATTGTAATTAAGTGATTAAAATAATAATTGTCCAAAGCAATTATGACAAGAATTAATTGGACATACATGGGATGATGGACCACAAAAGTTCTGAGTTTGGATAATTTACACAAAAGCATAGTCGGTCATGAGTAAGATAACACAAAAATGCAACTACTCCATAAAAGGAAAAGTATGTAAACATTTTTATAAGGTGAGGGAGTACGGAAGTAACAAGAAATGCTCAGAGGTGAATATACTGTAATATTAGAACAAAAAGGAAACGTAACTAAAATAAGTTTAATATACCTAAGAGCAATCTCTGTGTATACATCAGCAGGTTTCTCCTTAGCTACTAAGTTAACTGCTGCAGCCTCCAGCTGAGAAAGTACATTTATTCCAGTAAATAAAATGGTAAATCAGAGATTAGAAAATAAAATCAAATAAGTTATCACTTAACCACCCTAGTAATGGAAGGAAGCATATCAAAAGAAAAGTAACCAAATATGTAGGTGCCAAAGATTAATAAACTCTGCACTGACTACTACCATGGTAGCCCTTTTAGAATGTGACACACCTTAATTGTCATACAAATGTAATTATCAATCATTGCAATTGTGAAAAAATGTGTAGGCAGTAAGAAATAATTATGGAATTACTTTTCTTAATCTCAAGAAGAAACAATAAATAGGTCTTTAAAGGAAAAACGAAATCCTATTAAAAGGAAATAAAACTCCTAAAATAAAATAAATAAATTTCCATAAGTAAAGGAAATAAATTCTTGACATAAAAACTCTAAATATGGAGCAAACCTACCAAATAAATTCCTAATCCCAATCTCTTAATTTTAGGGATTTCTTACAAACAAATATATATATTTATTATCTAATCGAACTATATTTATTGTACAGTAAATGCAATATTTATACCCATATTTCAACACCCTCTCTCAAGCTTGGTTGAGATAATGGAAGTCTGAGGTATTGAGTCCTTTTGTCAGCACATCAGCTACCTATTGCCTTTGACGAAAAGTATGACATGCATACTAAACCTTCTTCTAATTTTTCCTTGATTAAGTGTCTATCTATTTCTACATGTTTTTTCCCGTCATGTTCAACGGATGTGTAATGTCTATTGCTGATTTATTATCACAGTAGAGCTTCATGGTTCCCTCCAAATTAATCTTCAAGTCATCTAAGATAATTTTTATGCATAACAAGTCACACAGTTATATATTTTTGCCGAGATATGAAAATTCCCTGGTTAGTGTTTGCTACTTCAATACCTAAAAACTACTTTAATCTTCCCAGCTCTTTTAGTTCAATTTACTGGACTAGTCTCTGTTTCATGTCTTCCTTCTCTTTTCATCATTTCCAGACAATATAATGTCATCAACATAAACTAGAAGTACTTTTACCCCCACTTTCCCTGAATGTTTAGTAAACAAAGTGTAGACATTCTGATTTAAATGTTTGTAGTTTCAGGTTCAGAACTTGGATTTGATTCATGGACTTGCCACATGTTTGGTATGCCCGTCCTTTTGTGTAGACATTCTTGAATCTTGGAAAATTATGCGTACAAACTCTCGGGCTGCTCTGACTATTCCAGTATTTTTTGGGAAAATTATGCGTACAAACTCTTGGGGTGCTCTGCCCTAGAATTAATTTGCTCAGTCGTAGGTTCATTTTTGTAGGCTTCAGTTAGAGCACGTGATGTGACAGAACAAAGGGTTCAAGGTGGTCATCACAATCTCCTGAAAGAACTTCTTGGAAGCCAGCATTGCAGAAAAAAGATCAAGTTTCAATGAAAGTGACAAATGGAGATATACAATTTTTTAGAAGAAAGTTTATAACACTTGTAACCTTTTTGAGTTGGTGAATAACCAAGAACTAACAGCCCAAGTACCAAGTTTGTCTCCATTTTGGTTGTGGATATGTACAAAAGTTGTGCATCCAAATATTCTAGGAATGAGGCCATTTGAGATCAGGAAGTGAGGGAGATAATATTTTAGGGTTTCAAGTGGACTTTTGTTCTCTAGGTTATGCGAGAGAAGCCCATTTATCATATACGCAGCAGTGAAGACAGCTGCTCCCCAACAATTTTTTCAAATTTTCCCTTGAAAGAGAAGTGCTTGGGTGGTGTTAAGCAAATGCCTATTTTTCCTCTCTGCCAGAGATATTAAATATAGTAGATGGTCTCCATATATCACTATGGATTAATTGGAAAGATTGTGAACTTCTGTTGTTGTTAATGGGGAAAGACACATAGGTGTGTTTAGCTGATTCACAAGCCTCACAAAGCAACTTTGAGGTATCTAGATTTTAAAATTGAGGGGAAAACATAATTTCAAAAACAGAAAATGATGGATGTCCTAAGCGACAATGATACAACCAAAGAGTGGCTTCATTTGATATATTGAGATGAGACATGGGTCGGTCAACATTGGATTCTTGGGATGGTTCTAGGTAGTAGAGCCCATTTCTTTGCTGATCAAGTCCGATCCTCCTCCCTGAGTCATGCTCTTGAAAAACACAAAAATATGGGGGAATTATTTCAAGAGTTTTTTGATGGAGAAAATACTTGTCAAGAGTTTTGGAACATGCAGAACATTTTTATGAATAGGTTTGGAGGGTAAATGGATATCTCCAAATCCTGCGACTGTCGAAGAGTCATTGGCAACAATAATTTTCCTATTGCTTGCATAAGGGGCATAAGAATGAAAGAGTTGACTCGGAAGGCATGAGTGAGCATGTAAACTCGTCCGAGTTAACGAGTTAACTCGCGAGTTTGATAATCATGTATATGTGTGTGTGTGTATTGTACCGTAAAATATATATATATATATATATATATATATATATATATATATATATATATATATATATATATCATATCAATATTTGATTGGGTATGTTCGGTAAAAAATTGTTTTCAGATCAATTTTGTTCTGATACAACAAAAATAAGATTTTAAATAAGAAATTGAGAATGAATGAAGCTAAAAGAGAAAAAATGAAAAATAATCAGAGTGCAAATGTTGACGAAAGCTATATAAAAACATTATACAACAGAAAAATCATAAACAAATCCACAAAGTATAGAAATTTCGAAAGAACAGATTATATTAAGAGTGATTGCAAAACAAAAGAAGTCAGACAAGTAAACCTACTTCATTTCTTCCCAGCGCTGCATAGTGTTGTAAGCCATTACAGGAACCATCCTAAAAATTCATCAGAGCAGCATTACTGAGAAATATTTTTATTCATACAGAAAAATTATAAACTGAAAAGTAATCTCATACCATAGAGTTTTGCAACACCAAAAAGCCCACAGAGCGTTCACTTAAAGAGGTTGAGTACCAAATTTATATTTTCTTTTTTTCTTGTTTTTTGGCATTCTCTTATTGCATTCAGATGGTAAAACTTTATTGAAAATCTAATTTTGTCTTCAGGGTCTTCACTTAGACATGATTTGATTAATATGAAAAGAACACGAAAAGAGCACAGTTTCCTTTTTACATTGTTTAAAAGCATGTAATGAAGAATTTACCTGATGAATTGGAAGATGTGAGATAAAAGAATTTGGTGAAGAGCTTTTTAACGCCTCTGATAGATTAATACAAGCAGTAAGGCACTGAAAAGGATCCTCAGCCGTTAACCACCAACGATTTCCATTAACAGGGTTATCAGCAGAATCAATTATATCATTAATATGATTCTCTATAAATGCTAACCGCCCGTCATAAGATAGCTTCTCAATACCACCAGCATACAAATTTGCTAGATGTATCTTCAGCCACCTTAGTCCACCCTTTCCTAGAGGCTTCCCTTCTGCAAATTCAAGTAGTCCTCGACACAGATCAGAACCTAAATGATTCAAGTGAGGATGCATAGGATATGCTCTGCCACGGAAGTCAAGATTGTGCGGATAATAAAAGCCTTCCTCATCCTTCATTTTTCTTGCCACCTGTTTTAAGAAATTATTTTGTTTTAATTATCACTGGTCTAGTGAAACATGGGATAGAATTAAATGTATCACATGAAAGTTATTCTACAATGAGAGGGAAGATCTTACAGAAAGCTTAAGTTCAGTGTCACATCTTAGAGAATGCCTTTCCATATTAATTTTTTTCGCCTTCCTTAGACCACATTTCCACTCCTGAATTAGCTTTAAATCCTCTACAGGTGGCTTATCTGGTAACGGAACCTACAAGTCAAACAAGAATATATGCAAAGTTGAGAATGAATAATATGATTGATAAAACAATTTCCAGGCACTTGTATGGATTTCGGCCATTTGGATGAATTTGGAAATTTATGCTGTGATTAATTACCCCCAATTCATTCTGGTCCCATTTATAACTTCACAAAATCTGTCATAAGGTTGTCAAATCAATGTATTTTCAGTTCATGAAAAGCCCCTTTTTACCTCACTTAGTTGGATAAGGCTTAACTTTTACAGAAAAACTCTACCAAAAAAGTATATTCTGCAGTAAAAGGCAATACAAGAAGAAACAGTCAGCAAACCAAGCCCAAGATACTATTATCTTTCAAAATAAAATTCACTATCCCTAAATTACATTATTTCCATAAATAATGGATTCCACTACCGTTACACTTCTTACCTAAAGTGAGAATTAAAGCCCTAGATGTTTGACTCTTCCGGTGTACACCTTAAGAGGCTTCTCCACTTGGACCACTAACCGAAACCTATTAAGAAGTGGACTTCCAAACCTAATTCAACCTTAAAAAACCAACTTTTAAGATGACATTTACACTCACTTATATATATTGTAAATTGACCTCATTTCTAGTCAATGTGAGATCTCTAACACACCCTTCACATCGAGGCATGTACATCTCAAGCATGGAACTAGATATTTGTTGGTGGTCAAAAAGTGGTTCGATAATGGGTACTACAATAGGCCGAACAAAAAACAAACCACACTACGATAGACTCTGATATCATACTAAGAAGTAAACTTTAAGCCTAACTTAACCCTACAAAATCGATACAAAATCGATTTGTAAGGTTGTTACAAACCCACACCTTAAAAGCAAGAAGAAAAAGAAAGAAATGAAGTAAACATTGATGTTGGAGTATTTTGTTAATGGAAGCAAAATACAAAAGGATAACAAATCCCACTACCCAAAGCTATGCTCCTCTGGAGCAGTTTTTACCAAACAACTTGTCTTCCCCTAACTAATTGAGAAAACTAATACGAAAAGGATTCCCATTCCCCCTCTACGATTGATTTTTTCTTCTCTCTTCACTAACTACTCTGCCACTAAGTCATGCCACCTCAGCCATCCAATTCCTCTTTCTCATATACACTTCTCCCCACCTTGCCTTACTAACTTCATGGGCTAGTGGTTCATGAGGCTCACTCAATCTCTAGGCCTCATCAAAGGTGAGGTTTTCACTCACTTATATATTGTAAATTGACCTCAACTAATCGAAGTGGGATCTCCCACAAAACCCATTAGACTTAGGTTCCTATCATTTTACCACTGCTTTTGGAATCATCCTTGTCCTCAAGCCAGGAGGGATAAATTTGCTCCATAGTTTATTCGACCTCCCTCCCATGTAGCCTCACCGCTTCAGCTTGACATCAAAAGTGCATTTCTACATTCGACCTTGATGAAGAAGTCTACATGAAGTAACCTCTTGGATTTGTTGCTCAAGGGAAGTCATCTATATGCTATGATGTTTACACAAATGCCTATATGGCCTTAAGCTATCACCCCAAGCATGGTCTTGGTGATTTCAAGCTACCATCGAACAATTTGGAATGATACAAAATGATCCTCATCATTCTATATTTTATCGGCATTCTCTCTAAAAATATATCTATCTCATTGTATATGTGAACGACATTCTTATCACAGATAGTGATTAGTAGGGTATTGCATGACTAAAATAAGACCCTTGCTCAAATGTTCCAAACAAGAGACCTTGGACACATGAGGTATTTTCTTAGTATAGAAGTGGTGGCATAATGCAAAGATGGTTTGGTCATATCTGAAGAAAATATGTTCTTGACATTCTAAAAGAAACAAAGATGACAAATGTAAAGCTTGTAGACACACTAATGGATCCAAGTGTCAAATTAGTACCTAACCAAGAAAAACCTTATTATGATCCTAGGAGACACAAAACGTTAGTTGGTAAGCTAAATTACTTCATTGCAACCCATCCTAACATCACCTTTACATTGCAAGTCGTAAGTCAATTTTTAAACCCTCCTTGTCAAGACAATTGGGATGCAATCATAAATATCCTCAGAAAAAGCCACATTAACAATGATAAGGGAAATACTCAAATTGTTAGGTCTTCTAAAACTAACTAGGCCAAGTAACCAAGTGATAGACGCTCGACTTCAAGGTATTATGTTCTTGTTGGAGGTATTTCAAAATCATGGAAAAGTAAGAAAAAAAAATGTTATGACAAGGTCAAGTGTAGAAGTGGAATATAGGACAATGGCATTAGGCACTTGTGAAGAAAAATCTTAAATGCACCTTGTATGGGAGAGCCAAGCAACATTACACATTGCCTCTTGTTAGAAGTGGAGTTTAAGTCTAACTCAGCTACACAAAACTGGCTTGTAAGGTGAGGTTTGCACCCCACTTATATATTATAAAATTGTCTTATCTCCAGTGTTATTGATATCGAATAACAGAAAATATCGGCAACTCAAAAAACCTTTATAAAGTTATATCGGAATCTATAACGGGTTATGGTGGTAAAAAAAATATATATAATACCACCACATAATTTTTAATGAAAAAGTAAAGATATTATGTCTAGGAACTCCTCATTTCATAACTTTCCTGCAATAATTGCAAAGAGTTGTATTTAAATTCGATTCATTTATCGGACGACAATGTTTTCAACAAGTGTCACTTCTATGAAATGTTCTTGAAGTATCATGATCATCGGCCATTGCTGGAAAATAGGTATATTATTTGTAAAATAATTATAGTGAAAGTAGAGAAATAGAAAAAAAAATGAAAAAAAGAACTTGGGAGTGGCCGCTGCCGACGGTGGGAACTGACAGCGGCCGATGGTGATAGCAACTAGCGACAGTGGCTGGCAGCAGTAACTGGCGGCAGTAACTACAATACCGTGGTGAAGGAATAATATGCTTTGGACTTTTTGGTCAAAGAAAAGTAAGAAAATTTTTAGGTAAAGAAATTTCACTGCTATGTGATTGCAGTAACTTAAGTGAAATAATAAAATAGGGTAAAAATGAGAGTGAATGGTAAGAAATCTACAGAGGTTTGTATTTTAATGGGCCAAGTCCAATTTATTAAACACTAGAAGAAGAATAATTTAGGGTTTCAAGTTATCTTCTTCCTCCCTCTCACATTGCCGCCACTGCCATTCTTCTGCTGCCATTCTTCACCATTCTTCCCTTCAGTTCACGATCATGGTTTTTGCTTTTGGGTCCGAATTTTTCGCCACAACCGTTGTGCCACCGCCACCCGCCATGCCAAAAGCAGTCGCCATGAAAAAACCGATTCGCCTCCGCCTTGTCGTGGTGGAAGGCTGGGAAACCGTTACCAGTTTCCGCCATGGCCGAAATTTAATAACACTGCTTATCTCTAGTCGATGTGGGACTTCTAACACACCCCCTCACCCCGAGGTATATTCATCTCGTGCGTGGGACTAGAAATGGGTGGTCCGATAGCAGCCCGAGATAGCGGGTGGAACATAATGTTCAAGAAAGTTCGCTAAGATAGGCTTTAACCTGACTCTGATACAATGTTAGAAAGTGGAGTTTAAGCCGATTTTGAGGGGTAGATTTAGGCTTAAACTCCATTTTCTAACACCTCTAATCCCATCTTTCATGAGAGGACCAAACATAATGAGGTGGATTGTCATTTCATAGGAGAAAAACTAGAGTCTAGAGACATCACCACTATATTTATCAACTCTTTGGATAACATATTCACCAAGTCTCTAAGAACCAAGGAGTGATAATATTTGTAGCAAGCTGCCCTACAACCTATATGCTTCGGCTTGAGGGGGAGTGTTATAATTATAGAAATAAAGAGTTGATCCTATATAGTCAAAAATATTATTGTAATTATAGAAATAAGGAGTTGATCCTATATAGCAAGGAATATTTAGATTATGTATGCATTATTAGGAACTTTTGATTAATTCTCGTATCATACATTTGTTATAGGAGGATGTCATATCTCCTCTATTTATTGTATTAATTCATTTTTCTCAATATAAATAAAACATTTGTGTTGTCTCAAAAACACGCTGTTCCAGCTTAATGTTTCTCTCTTCCCTAGAGCTTAACACACCCCTAACGAAACACCACATATAGAAATTTTCAATCAAGATTCATCAATTATGTAGTTAAAGACAATACAAGAAAAAAGAGTTAAGACCTATATAATATATTCCACTATCTTCTCACTGCTAAAATTAACTTCTTCCTCCCATTCCACTCCTTCCCTTATTAAGGCCCCTATGTGTTTGGGACTTTAAGTGTACACCTACTACCTAATGTGCTTCTTCGTATTAGGTAACTAATTGAGATTCCTGCCAAGTTGTTAGTTTTTAACGCCCATTTTACATAGCTTTGTACTCTAGCCAGCAAAAGCAATAGGTAAACTGGGGAAAATATAGATAATACAATCAATCTTTTATGAAGATTTCAACATCTGCCCCATCCCCTTTTATATTTTGAAACGTGTTTATCCATTTTTTGCAAGGATAAAAAATATTCATTTGCATATATAGAAAAATTTTATAAGTAACTATAATTCTTTATTTGTGCTTACATCTTTACAATTAACCAGTCCTGCAATGTTACCTCCTCCAGCCCAAATTGACTCAACAACTCCAAGCACTCTTTTATTTACTCGCCATTTGGTGTTTCCAAGAATATCCAAGGCCTGCACAAAACAATTGTGCTTTTTGATATGAAAACATTACACCCTTAGCAGTTAGAGATACAACTCAGGGAATCTGAAAACGTAGATTACTACAAAAATTGAAACTGTTCATAAACACTGATTTGGTAATGCATGCAATGCATCAAATCTTTTAAAAGATCATATTTTTACACAGTACTGTCACACACTTCCAATAAACCCAAAGAAAAAAAGGACTTGAAATTTACATACACTACCTCAAAAACCTTTTGCATTTGCGCTGCATTTACACTCTTCATTACATCTTGTTGCTTTCTAGATCCATGAGTACGCATAATATAAGATGGTAAGAAAAAATGTCCGCCCTTGTCATATCTACAAAGAGTGTTATAAAATGTTATACAAACAAATGCATAAGCAACTAAACTATGAAGCATTATAATATTTTTTTAAGAATTAAAAGTTACTTGCATCCTTCACTATTCTTTTGTTTTTTTTGCAAATTCAGGTTCATTTTTAAGTTTAAAAGAAGTAGCTAAAAGTTCATTTACTAGTTACATTTCTTTCTCCTGGGTCTTGAAAGAGTTCAAACTCCACATAATAAATCATGTTATAAGGATATAAAATCAAAGAAAATGCAGGCATTTCCAAATACAATACAAGAGAGACGTTCATTCCATTTGTCATACCCTTTCCATTTTTTGGGAGGTACTAGCATAGGCATGTAAGGTATGAACATATGTTTAGCCTGCAAAAAAAGACACTTATAAGTCAAAACCTTATGTTACACGCTTTTTTGTAGTGCATGCTGACTGACTTAAATGAATTAGTATATGATGTTTAGCTTAAGCCTATTGCATGCTTAATAGCAAAAAAATTTGAGAATAACAGAACAAAGTAACAACATTATGGAGAAGTCTAGATATCACTATTTCAACAAAACTCGGTGATTTTAGATAGAAAAAGACATGTATACAGATTCAAAAAAACAAAGGAGTGAGCATCTATCTTCACCTGCATGCAAATGCTAGTTCTTTTGGCACAGGGGAATGACATTAAAAAATAGTTGTCACTTACAAGAATCACACATGTAAGATAATACTGGATTGGCTTTACAATCATGAAGCTATAACTTAGTTATCCTATGAACAGAATAACTTCAACTATGACATAATATTGCTTAAGGAAAGGAAGACAGTGTCTCAACTTACACACTGTTCAAGCCCAACTAGGACTAAGGGATCACATTGTATAACACCATACTTCTTTGAAAACTTTTGCCTACAAACAAGCACAAAAAAGTTATATGAAATTGCAGATTATAAGCAAGTGTGATAAAGGAACTTCCATTAACTCCTTACCTACTCTTTCAAGATATACAGTTGGTCAGAGTGTAAACAATATCTACCATGTTTTAAATACATATAGTTGAGGAGCAAGAACTGCAATGTTTATATTTCCCACTTCCCTAGATAAGAGTTATAGCTTGGTTTAATGCACCATAGGTAGTAGTGGTATCTAATTGTTCTCTTGTAAAATGTTTTGTCATAAATTATCTTTTTAAGAACACTGAAAATAAATTAATTCATTCTGCTGAGTGAGATAACTACTAAAACAAATTTGAAAAAAAAAAATTGTTTCTCTACTAACATGTATCAAAGCTCCAAACCTAAGAGTTGTGCTTACCACAAATATCACAACCAGTGGCGGATCATAGATATGACGGATCATAGATATGACAGGGGGAGTCGTGGCTCCCCCAAAGTTTCTTTATTTTATTTTATATATATATATTTTAAAATTATATTTATATATTATTATATTATTTATATTATGGAAAGTTATAACAAAAAATAAAATAAAACCCAATCTGATAGAAACATTGGTTAATAAAAGATTAAGGGTTTTATCTCCAGCCTCAAGGTTTTTTCACCGTAAGTCATCAAGAAAATGTAGGAAGAGAAAAAAAGACAAATAGATAGATTGGGAAACAGAAATTGGAGAACATAGAGATTGAAGAACACATTCTCACAAAATCTCTCATGGATCAATATTAAGTATCCTATTACGAGTTATGTATGTTCGATTTATGATTATATTTCTCACAAATTAAGTTTTTTCCAAATTAGTATGAACCTATATATGATTTTAAGGATTCTTTTATGAAATTGACCTAATTATATTTTTTTCCAATTTAGTATAAACCTAAATTATAAAATTTAGGAATTTTGTGTTTTCCGCTATCTATGGTAAAATTTTTAAAATTTTGAATTTATAGTGTTGCTTCATAATCTTTGACATTTAATAATAGTTTTTTATGATATGATAGTCATATTTTTTTATTCTACTACTATGTGTGCTTGTTTTGAGCAGAAGAAACGAAGAAAGAAAATAAAGAGTTTTTTTAGTTATAAAAGATAATTTATATATAAAAAAAATCTAATTTGACACCCTTGAATTTTTTGTCCAAGTTCTTTCTTTACCCTAATTTTGAGACAACATTGAAAACAGTGCAATCTCTCTGATTTTGGATGTAAAATGCAACTTGACCACAACACCAAAGTTGAACACAGAGACCTTCTATTACGGCTCCACTCCAGTGTGATAGCAGCACGATCACACACTATTTACTACTACGTACAAAACAAAACTATATTAGCTATACTAAGTTTATGAAACCTTTATTTTATAAGAATGAAAACAAAATTAAATAGCTAAATAGAGTACATGCATTGAATGAATGACATATAAAGATGCAATAAGGAAATAGGATAAGTTCAAAGTACTTTTTCAAATTCCCTTTCATTTAAAAATTTAAGTTTACCTGACTTTCAATTTCTTTTCTTAAGAATTGGTGAGGAAGTAAAAAACATATGAATCGTTGAATTGTAGTGATATAAAATTACATTGATTCATCCATATACTGTAAGATACAAAATTATTTAAGATTAAATCTTGGAATACAGATTGGTAGATACCTAAAGTGTATCGATAGTAAGATTTGAAGCAAGTATAGTAAGATTCTAATAGGTATGTGTCAAACAGTAAAAAATATATCAAGAAACATTTTTCAATGAAAATTATTTTACTTGGCCACTATTTGACGACCTTTAAAACCACTAACAAACTTTGTTGACAACTGCAAGAAATTTCTAGCAATTCCAGACCGAAGAGTTCCATAGCTCCATCATTGAAACACATACTTCAACAGTGTTTTTTGTCTCTTTCCTCCATGGCCCCTCCATCATGCCTCCCGCAACACATTTTTCCATCATTAATTATTTTCTTTATTACTCAGACTATGATTTTCACAAGTTGACTGTTGTAATTGATTGTTCCACCATTCTCCCACTATCAAGTGACAGTAGTTGAGTATTGCATTATTTATGAGTTTATGTTAGATTCACCAACTACAACATGAGGGATTTATTAGTGGAACAACCCAATGGGCTAATTGTGGCTTCCTCAAATTTCTTGCCCAATTATAGGTCTTGTTCATCTTTCTAGCCCAAGAATAGGTCTTGTTTCTCTTTCTTGTCCAAGACAAACACCTCTGTATTATAATAGTATTCATGCATACGATGGTGTTCTTGACGTGGTTGGTTGAATGGGGATCAATCTCCTCTTGAATTTTTTGCTTATTTGTGATCTTGTACTCCAACATGACGTCTTATTTTTAGATACATTTCTCCAACCACAGTTTGATCTCTTTATTCCCTTGATATTATTGATGTGAGAGGGTTGTTTCTTCACCCTTTTCTCTTCAAGAATGATTTCTTGACTCTTCAGTATCTTGTGTAGTTTATGCTTCAAATCTAAAATGTTGCATGGTGATGTTGCAACCCTCGCAATTATGTTGATTGAGTTTTCCCCAACATCTTAAAACACCTTTCATTTCTTGAATTCAAGTACTACTTTGATTTGCCTTATGTCCGACAAACTCTCCTTTACAAAAATCATGCCTTTTTTTCAAATCTACAAGCATTTTCCCACATTCGCTGATCCATTTCTCCAAAGTGCCCACTCTACTCTCCATCGTACAACTCAAATCCAATAGGTCGCACCAATTACTTGGGAACCAAGAATTGAACAGAGAAAAGAAAAGAAAGATTTTTATTGAACGGGATGAAAAGAAAAGAACAAGAAATAGGAGAACATTCTCTCCTCCAAGGGTTTTCCATTTACAAAGGATTTCTCTTTGCACAAAGATCCAATGCTCAATTTACAATGACAGCCCCAAACCTGAATCTGTCATCCTTCTTCCCCTATTTATTTCTAATCAACCCCTCTAAATAACTAAATAATTCATCTATATTCTAACTATCTTAACTACCTCACTTATATCCTAACTATTTTAACTAACTTCCCCTTTGTTCATATCCTAAGAAGTCAATTCAAAACTTTCCTAATGCCTCCTTTGGTATTTGTTCACTTTGGAAGGGGAGGATGCAGTTTTACTTCAACATATTCAAGTACGGTTCCTCTATTATTTGGATTTAGTCTCCCAAAAATGTTTCCATCCCATTGGATTCCCGACTCTAGAGCTATTAAAGATATTATTTTATATTATCTAAATAAGGAAATATGTATAACTTAAAATGAAAGATCATACTCATCAATAGGTTTCCTTAATTTGTATTTTATATTGATTAAAAATACAGAATCACAAGTGTGGTCATACACATAATTACACTACACACATCTTACATGGTATTAGGTTGTTCCAATACCGCTATTTCCCTTTCTATTTTCAATGCAATAGTACTCACACACAATCAACCACAATTCCGTTGTCATTGCCTCGCTTTTCACTTAAGCACCTCCACAACTAGAGTTGCCATCCACCAGCAGCCGCAATGCCAAAGTCACAACCCCCAACGCACTCGCTCACACCCTCACATGCCACCTTTGTTGGAGCATGAGGTCCACAAACCTACACATGATCAACATGTGGACCATTTTTGTCATAACCCACCATCCAACAATCCCTCTATTATGTTCCCCTTCTTATGGTGCACGTGTTCATTTCCTATTTGGCCTGATCACTCATGGCTTACCATGGTTCCTCTCTTGAATTCATCTTTTCTATCACTATTACCATTGTACCACTAACCCCATGCAAAAAAATAGCTCAGACAATCAACTACAACACTAGGTTGTTGTTGTTGCGCAATTATGGTTTCAAAGCCAGGATCATGTCACTTAATTGATCACCCAAGCAAAGGATGTTCCCACCACAAATCAAGCTCATTCGGATCAAATTGACACTTAGAGGATATGCACCTTTAATCCCTAAAGGTCCTAACTCTTCTCAATTAACAGGATACAACATTCCATCTATTTATTAGCACCTATTAGCAGTGTTGTTAAAAAGTGACTATAATAGCACCATGGCAAAAATTCCACTAGCTGCAATAAAATAGCAATGGCAAGGAAATATTTATTTGAGCCATGGTGACTGCAAAACATGTCACAGTAATGGCATCACAAGCAGACATCGCGGAAGACATTTAAAAATCTATCAAAAGGAAGATGACTTTGTTGAGTCGTGTGACTTGACCCAAAAGTCAAGCAAAAATAAGCCAAACTTATAAAACGAAATCCAGTTTTTCATGAGGACCAAAAGTATTGAAGTTAATTGTCATTTCAGCAAAAAGAAAATTCTCTCAAATTACATTACGATTACACCGATCTAACCTAGTTGATATTTTTACCAAGTCTCTTAGAAGCCTAGAATGTGATTATTTATAACAAGATTGGAGCACATCAATCATTTAATTTATATGCAGCTTGGGGAGTGTTTTACCTTTGTGAGCATTGGACTCTCAAACCATTAGGTAGGCTCTGCAACTATATTGTCAACTTGTAATCTCTTTCTTACTTAATCTAAAGTATTTTCACTTTCTAAAGACACATTACATATAACAGTCAAATTTCTCTGATCACAGAAACAACTAATCTTAACTTTCTATAATCATATAGTGTCACTTATTTGTTAGGGGGCTCAAGCCCTAGATCTTAATTATCAAGTTCTGCCCACCTCCCAGCCCCACCCTCAAAGAAAAAAGTGAAACCTCACCCTGGATGCCACGGCGCGGCTTTAAAACAGTGCCTGAAAGCTGGTCGGATATCAGGTGGAGTATCACCAAACTGTTTAACCGGAGAGTGTACATATGCTGTATCAACTAACAATTCTATTAATCGACTTCCCAGCTGCACAATAGAGTTAACTTGTTAAATTCCATATTTATGACCAAAACAGATACAACATATGTGACTACTAAAGGAAACCTTGGCCTGCGTGTCCCGGCTCCAAGAACTGCCTTCTTCTTTTTTCAATATCATCTGCACTTCTTTCAGTCTACTTTTTTTAATCAAACTGTTCAAATGATTACTTTGCTTTTCTTTATCACTATCCAAACTGTCTTCGGCATCAGCCTCTATCTTGTTACTCCGGCTAGCTTTTCTTCCTTCAATGAACTTATGAATCCTAACCTGAAATACAACAAGTTAATTATCAACATCTATAAAAAACCTGCAGCAATTACGTTTCAGTCAAGCCACGAATACAGAGAGGTAACTTTTCTACAGACTTGGAATAAGGTCCAGTTTGGGTTGATTGTAAACCCTTGTGTTAAGACTTCCTAAAGCAAGACTTGGTGTTCTAGTTACATTATAAAGATTTCTACAAAACTGCAGAGCATACTTTCTCCGTTTGGTAGAATTTGAAGTGTATAAGTTAAAATGATGAAAAATGTTTGATTCATTTTACCTTCTTGATCCATCTTATTTCTTTTTCTCACAAGTGTTTGCTAAGAAGTTAATCCAAATTGACTCCAAAGTCCAATACATTACTAAACCACTTGGGCCTTACAGGCTTATGTAGTTCTATTATTCTGCATTGTCGTCATTAGTGTCATGACACAATCAACTAACTCACTCTTACACAAGAGTTGTTGGCCACATCGAAGTATAAGCCAACTCCAAGTGGACTTCGCAGACAAAAATGACTAATATTTCAAAAGGTAGCTAAGGGGAAGATTTTACCCAATCACTACATTGATGCCCAAGGTTAGTTTCAAGCTATGTACAGTATGCCAGACCTGAAACTAACCCGTTCTTGTAATTTGAAAACCAAACACTGACATTACCTCCTGTTCCACCGCCATGCCAATATGAACAGCGGCATGAACAAGCTGAACGCAGCCTTCCTCATTCTCCATTACCATGGCCATCATCTTATGCATCACAATGACCGCCACCTTATCGGACGGCAAGTCGTCGACATGAGGTGCAATAGATTCCTGCTGCTTCTTAGAACGCGCGCGATGCGCTTTCTGTTCAGCCTCCACTACGGTCCTGAAAGGCTCGAACCAGCCCAATAAAAGCGCCTTAACGTGCGGCAAATTGGGCGCCAACATCTTCTGGCGCATCTCCCTCTCCAATTCCCTGTACTCCTCCACCATCTTCTGCCACGCCTCCGTCTCCGCCTCAATCTGCCTCCGCCGCAGCCAATTGTACTTCTCCCTCTCTTTCTCCTTCCGCCTCATCTCTTCCTCCTTCCGCCTCATCTCTTCCTCCTGCATTAGCAACCCCTTCAGGAAGAGCCAGGGCGGCTCCTGCACGAAAACCCTCGCCGCCGTTTGGCTGGCCTCCTCCTCCACCGCCGCACCAAGGTCTTCGACCACAAAATTGCCATCGGTGGAGAGAAGGTGGTTGTGGCGAAACTGTAGGGTTGAATCGGAATATGTGAGGGGAAAGGAGGAACAAGAGAAGAGGAACGAGGAAGGTGAAGAAGTTGGTATTAACAGAAAGTGGTGCGTTCGGTTAGGCTTGCGTTTTATCTGAAAATGGCTTCTTCTGGTTGGGTTGTGGTATGCGTGAACCTGAGGAGTGGGAAATGAATATGCCAATGTCATTGCGTTTTTAGGGATTGGAGTAGCGAGCAGAAGGAATGAAAATGGTGAAACTTGTGTTCGTCGTTACCAACACCAACGACGCTGGGAGTGAGAATCAAAGAAATCACAGGATATGGTTCAAACCTCTCTTAAACCTTGCAATGCTATGTGTTATGGACCCGCACAAGATATTTTTTTACGACACATTTTCTTTTATTTAAGTTTTTTTTTTAATTAGGAAAACTATTTTTTTTATTTATATATACTTTAAAGTTATGTTATTTTTTTAAAATTAGATTTTTTTTTTAAATCAGAATTTATGGGAACGCTTGGTAGTAGATAATTTTTTTTGTGTACGTTGAAATCGCTATTCCAAGAATTCACTAAAAAATTTTAAATCATCTGTGAATTTTTTTTATTTTCTTTTTTTGTAACTTTTAGAGCTGGAATGATATTTTTAGAATAAATGTTTTGATGAAACAGACATTGTGTAAACAAAACAAATAAATGGAAGAAGGACCCCAACCGAAATTATCTTGGTTTATATCGAAAATGCTTTAGTTTAAGTGTAAGCTCAATAATGAAAAATGAAATATAAAATAGTCTTTTTAGGACGAAATTTGAATATATGAATTTATATACCTAAATATATAGATAAATTTATAAGTTAATCATGTTTTGAAATGTGCATTTTAGAAAGGTGTTCCGGAATGACCATTCTAAAACACTAATTAAGCCACCTTCCAGAATAATTAATCCAGAATATTACTGGAAACATGATTCTTGAACCAAAAAATAAAAAGTCGCATTCACTTATTTTTTGTATTTTTTTGTATTTGATTTTATGCAGCCACGCACATCCAAGGGCTTTTCTCGAAACAAATCACAATTTTCCTAATTTTTTTCTTATTTTTCATATTAAAATTCAAGAAGCAGAGTGAATCTTAAGAATGATCCGAAAAACAAAATTGTATTTTAGACGGTAGAAAAAATAATTGTTCACAAAATCTCTTTCTAGAACTAAAATACATTTCATTCATGTGTTCCAAAACTTTTATTACGAAAAATTCATTCCAAACTACATTACATATATTCTGAAAATTCTGTTTCAAAAAACAAAAATTGAAAATTCCAAGAAACTTTGTTCCGGAAAGTTTTCGAAACATGTAATCTATATGTCAATTTTTCAAAAGATAAAATGGTCATTTTAATTCTTGTAAACCCATTATTATAGCCTGAATCCACCCAAAACTCGTTATTTTTTCGGATTGTTGAGGTTTAGGTATTTTTTTATCACCCTTACCAAAAGCAAGGACAATTGTTGACCAAATACAACCTTAATCTAAAACAAACCATGCCTCAAAGTCAAAGCCAGTTTTTTTCTCACAAAGTAATAGGGTCAACGGGATCAACGAGTTCGTCATCAAACAGAAACACAAGACAGGTTTACAAGATTTCAAGGGAAAATAAAGAACTTTGTGCCCTCATTTAAGAAGAGTCTTCACAATTGATTTGACATTGAGTTTCTTGAGGTCAGTGTAAGACTGTCCACAGCCCACAAACATCACAGGAGCTCCAGAAATGTAAACCATGGAAAGTGCAGCTCCTACCTGAAAAAGGAAACCATAGTATAAAAAAAAACACTACTAACGACCATTTCATGTTAGCTGAAAAATTCATACATTCTTCAAAAAAAAATCTGAATTCACGTACCTTATCATCAATGGTGTCAAACTTGGTGAGCAAGATCCCATCAATCAATCTTGGGTTGGGTGATGTTGCAAGGTCGGCTAATTTCTAAGGTGACACAAGACAGTTGAGGTTAATTATATGATTATTATTGTATGAATCCAAATTAAAATTATATGTATTAAATATTGAAAACACAAAAGCTTATAAATTATTAAAATTAGAAAAGTATCGGTATTTTATAAATTAGATACTTCAATGATAGATATCATTGAAATATCCTAATGTATCAGACATGTATGTATACAAGTCAAATACAGATACGTGACATAACTTAAAGTACCTTTGCATCATATGTCAACATAAATATCTTTGCACTGTCATTATAGTCTAGTTAAATCATTAAAGGTAAGGGAAGAAAAAGCATTAGATGGGAAATATTGAGCAAATATGAACAATATACCTGATTGAACTTCGAAAGCTGATCAACTGCGTCATTACCAACCAGTGCTTCTCCGACAAACAGGACAAGATCTGGATTGTTAAGGTAGATGAGTTTTGACAGTGCTCTCATAAGTGGTTCATTATCCTGAAACCAGCAGCAACGGTTAGATGAACAGAAAAGCATTCAAATAAATAAACACCATCCCCATATTATGTATATGTGTTCCTCCATCCCACTAAAAGAAAAGAACAAAAACAGGCATGCCAATTATCGGAGTTTCATAGTACTTATATGCCAGCGATCTTCATATAAATGACCCAAAAATCTGATACAATAATCAGATTCATGACCAAGATAATAACTAAATAAGTACCTGCATACGACCAGCTGTGTCAACAAGAACCACATCCGAACCATTGTGTGAAGCTTCTTGAATTGCTTCTTTTGCTACAATGGCAGGATCTTTCTCGTAGCCCTTCTCAAATATAGGTATCTGAAACAAGGAACTTGTAAGAACATACGCATGCCTCTACTAAAGAACTTTGCCATGAACTAGGAAAATAAGAATATGAAGGTTATAGAACTACATCAATCTTTAAGCAGTAAAATTAACACAAACCTGAAGTCTCCGAGCATGGGTCCGCAGCTGTTCAACAGCTCCTGATCGAAATGTGTCACAGGCAGCCATCATCACACTGACCTTGTGCTGCAGAAGCCAATAAGCAACCTACAACGTGACACAAAATAAATCACCTTATTCTAGTAAAAAAAGAAATGCGTATATATGGAATCTCGAACGTATTGAGAAACAATATGGTTCACCCCACCTTAGCTAGATTAGTAGATTTTCCAACACCATTAACACCAACAAATACAACAACATATGGTTTCCTTTGCTCTTTGGCAGCATGCACATCCCTCAGTATATCAATAGAACGTCTAGGAGTTAAAATTCGAATAAGAGCTTCTTCCATTGCCGCCTACAGTAGTATTTTTTTAGTATACCATTAGTGTGAATGTTATACATGTAAGCTCATAAAGTAAAGGCAGCAACACATGTATATATGAAAGAGGACAGAAACCAACATGCACTGTTGAAGATATCCTTGTAAATGAAGCCAGCTTTTTGCCTTCAAGACTTGCTGCGACTGATTCACAGAGTTTCTCAGCTATCTCCTCAGCCTAAAAGAGACATAGAATGCAAATAGTATTGGCTAACGTAAAGAACCCAACAGATAACCATTAAGATATACAGAAAGAAAAGAAAAATAATTCTGTTGAATGTTGAGTAGAAACACATACCACATTCTTGGTCATGAGCCTATCCTTTAGAGCTTTCAAAGCTGGTTCTAAGTCTGACTTCTCCAAATTTGCCTTCCCTGCAATACTGCACCAGGGGATATGTGAAAATGTTCTAATTAGTCATTTCAGAGAAATTATGAAAATATAAGATACAAATTGTAAAAACTAAACAAGAAGTTTAAATTTAGTCAGCCATGAACAGAAGCTGTGTTGGCTTTTATGTTTTAAAAAGATGCTTTAGAAGGATAAGAGATGTATTATGTGGAGCTTCAACAATATTTTATTAATGGGCTCTATGTATAGAGAACAAACATGTAGCACAAAAAATCAAATGCTAACTATCACAGTCATTAATTCCCAAATCTAAACAATAACCTAATATCTTTCTCTTTATCTAATCAATATTTCAACATTTGAAACATTAAAAATAAACTCCTAAAAACTAACCTGTTTAAATTCAAATTACAGATATTTAAGCATATATTTTCAAACTCCTCCTTTCCTTAATATATATATGTTAAGGGAATTTGAAATCTAAATAACAGAAAATACTTGAGGATAAAACACAGTTCAATTTATCTGCATCCTTGCCATTAAGCTTTGAAATCAAATAATAACATGTAGGTCTTTTTTCATGCAATAAATAGCCTCCATTAAGAATAAGTAGTAGAATTCCACATTTCGTTTTCTTTTTAAGAGCATGGCAGCAGCATATTAGGACTCGGTAAACATTTCGTTTGGTCTTATGCTTAACCTCAGTGAACAAAAAGAAGGCAGGACTGGAGATAAGATAGCTTCCCTTGTTTATCCACAATGAAACCAGATTCATCATGCAAGAGGGCAAACTTTCAAACTATTTATTTTGTTACCCCCTCTACCTCCATTCCTAAACTTGCGGGTAAAGTGATAGAACAATTTAATTGCATTACAATATACAAAGTGAACTAAGGATTTCTTGACGATGCATGCATATAAACTTCTAAATCTTTCATGATAATGAGCTGATTATTTACCAACAAGGTTGTAATTAAAGAAAATTTACAGAAGATAATTCTGTTTGCAACACAATATTGCAGCAAAAGCTAATAACACAATACTGCAAAACCCCGTAGTAATATGTGGTTACAAATCAATACAGTTTACGTTAAACTACAGATAATTCCAGCAAGATATTCAGAGAGCTTAACAAAAAGATAAACAATAGCCCTAGGAAAGTAGAAAACATATAAAGTATACACAGGATTGTCTTACCTCTGGAACATGGATGAAAACCAACCCTTGTTTTTGGCATCAGGCTTTCTCTTCTTTCCCACATTCTCCTCCTCCTCTTCTTCCTCCTCACTTTCAGAGCTAACTATCTCTTCCTTATCCATCATACTTTCACCTTGATCAGCAACCACATAATCTATGTTCCTGTCCCCGTCCTCTGCAGAATGATCTGTAAAGTCCAATTTAGTTTCCGTAGTAGCAGCATCATCCCACACCCTATTTTTCTTTATGACTTTTTTGTTTGGCTCTGCCTTGGAAGCCTTTGCAGCAGCATTATCTACCTTCTTCCCACCTTTGGTCCTAAGCTTCTGAAGCTTATGTACATCAAAAGCCCCAACATTGGGACTTCCATTCTGTCTACCATTCACATCACTACTCAGGTTAGCATCTTTAGCAACAACAAAATTTCCATTGGAGTGCCCATTCTCAGACCTCCGTCCATTGCCACCGTCACCATCTTTCCCACCACCCTCTTTTGCCACACCACCACTCTTCTTCTTATTCCCTCCCTCTAATCCCGATTTATTGTTCCCCTGCACCTGCTTCTTAACATTCCCAGCAACAGGATTTGGATTCGATCGCTTCAAATCTTCGGCACGGGCCAAAGCCTCCATCTTTAGCTGCCTAAAGGTCTCATCAAAATCAGGGTAAGCAGTCCTTTTGGGATCATAGATCTGCGAAAACTCACGCTTCACCATAGCAAGCAGATCTTCCACATACAAGAGATGAAGAATCCGTTGGTACACAGCCACAAACACAAGGCCAAGTTCATTGTGAAAGGTCCATTTAAGGGTGTAGGAAGCACCAGGAGCATCATAATTGTATGATGCCGCACCGGATCGCTCCTCCAAAAGACATGAACGAATCAAGGTATCTATAGGGGAACCTTTCAGAGCGTTCCCAAGTTCTTTACATGTCCAGAGGATTAACCCTCCTCTTGTAAATATCAGTAACTGCTCTAACATCCTTGATGACTTTCAATTTTCCTGTTCATCAATCAAGATTAACAAAGAATGAATAACAAGAGGAAAAAATGCGATTTTTTTTTCAGGTTCTCAAAAACCTAAATACTAGACCGGCGAAACATTATAACGGGTAATTCGTTGTCGGTGATGATTATTACGTTGAACAAATCGAGAAAAAGGAAATTCGATTGAAAGAACACAGAAAAACATGGCCGTGAGAGAAAGGTACCTGTTGTTTCTCCCAGGTTGAAGAAACGCGTTCTACTACAAGGATGCTAGAAAATTAAGATAGAAATAACTTATTGAGTTTCTTTTGGGTGTATCAATCTAATTTATTGTAATAATATTTTTAATTTTAATGTTTTATTTTATTTTAAATTGATTGTTCAATTATTAAAATAATAAATGTGTTTAATTTTTCATTAAAGAATTATGGGTTAAATATGTTTTTAGTTTTTAACTGTTAATTGAAATCGGTCTCTGTTCGTACCTTTAGACTAACTCATATTTATAAATGTATGTATTTAGTCTTTTTAACCAAATTTTGTTAAGTTTATATTATCATGAAATATATTTAAAACGTCAAATAAACTTAACAAAATTTGATTAAAATAACTAAATTTTTTTGTGTTTCTAAAGTTGAAAGACTAGATTGGTCCAAAATTTCAAAGAAGAACTAATTCCAATTTTCACAAGTTAAGGACCAAAAATATATCTAACGCAACAATTAACACATATCTTTTAATGTATTTATATTTGTTAATATTAATATTTTCTCTCTATTCCTTATAAATAATATTATCGGTTTAATATAATATTATCAATTTATTAAAATGATTAACGTCTATAATATTTATTTATATTTTAATTAGTTTATTAATAATCTAAAATGTAATTCTTTAAAGTATTAATAAGTATTTTTTTTATAGATAACTACATACTAAATCATAAAACATATGTTTATAATATTTTTTATTTAATTGTTTCAGAAATATGATGATCTTTTACAAAAATTATGAATAAAAATGTTATATTTATTAATTATTCAAAATGATAATTCATTATATTTTCAATTAAAATAAATACAAAAATTAAGTTTATTCTTGTTCAATTAGAATAAATAAAAAGTTATAAAATACTAAACATATAAATATATATATATATATATATATATATATATATATATATATATATATATATATATATTATGTAGAATACGTGCTGGATAGAAATTAAAGTTATGTATCTAAAAATTAATGGTATAAAAATATGTTTTATTGTTCACTATATAATTATCTATAAAAATTAATAAACATTTTAAATAATTATAGTTTATATTAGTAAAACATTAATTAAAATATAAAGTTAATAATTTTAATAAAAGTAGAGTAATATTTTTCATGGAAAAAAATGGTGTTTATTTATGAATAAAAAAATTTCATACTGTTGTTTTTTCTATATTAAAATAATTAGTAAATACATATTAGTGATGATAAAGGGAAGAGGATGGATAAGTAATGATTTTTTAAGAATGAATTAAATACTTTTATTACTTAACTAATTTCAACAGTCAGTTTAGTAATATGGAAGTTTAACGTCATTTACTATCGAAATAACTGGATTCCTCAATTATTAAATTTTTTAATTAATTTTATTATATATAGAATGAAAAACAAAAGGTAAGTATGACATAAATGGTAAATATAATAAATTATTGCATATTAAACTAATATTCCCTTTGATATTGATATCATGTGTGTTTTGAAATTTTGAACTTTGAATAGTAATGTTAAACAATAAAAAATGTAATCTTTGCAAATAAATAATGTAATATTGAATTTTGGATTTTAATTCAGTACTTAATTTTTTGCATTAATAATTAACGAATAACTGTGTTTAATTTTAATTTTTGTAATATCACAATACATATAAATTTGAATATTTTAATTATTTGTAATAATTAGAGCATCTATAAATTTGAATATCTCAATAACGGGTATGTATATAAGTTTTTTAACTCAAAATTCGAGTGGTTATTCTTAAAAAATTGATGGATGATTAGTTTTTTTATTTTTAGAATGAACTAGTTTGATAATGTCAATTTATTACAATTTATTTATGGAAAGCCAAATCTTTACATTTGTGTCAGTGAGGTTGAGATTTTACTACTATTTGCTTTGAGTAATCATTAGTCTATCATTAATGTTTGTATTTATGAATAATCATTTAGAAAGGAAAAAAACAAAAAATTATGCTTTTGAAGCCTTCGAAACATGACGACATTTAAGTGGCATTGTCTTGTTTCTGGTGACATATTATCTCTAACATATATTAATGATAATATTCGGTCACTAATAATTAGATATAATTGATAAGATAAAAAATAATGATATTTTAACTTATTTTTAATTTATAATTTCAATTATTCTTAATTATTTTTTTAAATTTTGTTTATTGATGTAATGTGATGATGTAAGAATAATTTGAATAATAAATTAAAAATGAATCAAAAAATTATTATTCAAAATAAAATCATGCAAGCTTAAATAATAACATAACCAAAATAGAACATCTCATTGAAATTCATATTGTCTTCATAAAATTCCTCACATATTTTCTTATATTTTTATTTACTTGTTCACCTAAATCCCTTATACAAGAGAAATCCCTCTTGACCCATTATTTATTCCATAAAGTCAATACCCGATTCTAAATTTAAGAAATCGGAAGAATAGTTGCCCTTGATAGAACTCAACCATGAGACTTTCGGAATTTGGTAATAATAAATAGGTTGTGAGAAGAAAATTCGTGATTTATGTGTATTTTATAACAATCATGAAGAAATTTCATTAATGTAGTCACTTGATTAGAATTAGTGAATTTCTAAAAATAATTGAGAAAAAAACAAATCGAACAATCCTAATTGAAGATGCATTATAGAACTGTTAAGTAAAAATCAAATTAATGATTTCAAATGGAGAAAAGATGTGAGTCTAAGAATTTTGTGGAGGAATGTTTACATGTTAGTAGTTTAAAAAGTGCAAATGGAGTGTCAGAATTTGGTTTTTGTCGTTGCAACAGTGTTAAAGGTTCCAGTTTGAAAGTTGGATAATAGTGTTATGGACTATGTTACCAATGGTGAAGTTACTGAAGGAAGCATAATGTTGGACAAAGATACTTTAATCAATTTTTTTTGATTTACTTAACTCATCACTCTTATCATCTTTAGATAATCACATCACATCACTACAAAAAATTAAAATAAATGATTTAAGGGTGACAAGAATGGTTGGTTAAAACTCGGTCAAAAAACCTTCAAAGAGTAATGAAAAGCATTTGAAAGGTGAGACAGTGTATCACATGCAATCACTGGTTCATAAATCACTAGTTCATGAAGAGAATGATGAGAAGTGGAATATATAGTTACACTCCCTCATGATGATCTTTCACCTATAGAATTGTAATTAATATAAAACTAAAACAACCACACCATGAGTTACTATATACGTACTTTACAACAATCACGTCCTTCAACATCTAAGGAGAATCTTATGAACCGGAATATACAGCTACACTCTCATGAATTTTTTTCACTCATAGAACTGCCATAGATATACGAGCCAAATCCCCAAATGGTGATCACTAGCGAGAGGATCTTGAAACCACTCATAGGGTCCTTCAGCAGAATAACAGCTGCAATGCTAGTTATGGGTGTTCTTACTGCGTTAAGCACACCAGCTAGCACAGTAGAACCCAAGAAAATAACAGCAGTGCCACCCAACACCCCCAATTGAAAAGTGATTGCACCCCAAATAACAACAAGAATATAAGCAGCTCTACCACCTTTGAAAGTGGTAGCTTCATGTGCCATTCCCTGAAAATCACCACTCACAATCATTCCTACAGTGGTAAACAGAAAAGCAAACAGAGAAACCATGACTTGCTGTTCCAGAACCACAATGAAGGATCTTCTTCCCAACAACATCACAAAGACCAGCTCTGAGAGCGCAAAAATAAGCCCATGAAGAGCAGATCCCAAAACATCCCACACAAATCCCATGATGTATTCTCTGTCAGTGATGTTGGGATACCTGTCTGAACTTGAGTCCAAGGCAATGATGGTCAATGCAGCAGTTATGATAAAAACAGCATTTACAATTGAAGCATTCACTTTGTTCTTCACTAGAAAGTATCCAAACAGTGCAGAAAACACAACGGATGATGATGCCACAAGTGAGGCAGTGGATGCAGGGAGGTAAGCATAAGCATAGGCATACATGAGGTTATCAGCAGCACTAAAGAAACCCAAAACGATGTAAGACAGAACCAGTTTAAGGTTGAGAGGTGTGGGAAAGGTTTTACTGATAAGGTATGAAGGAAACAGTATCAATGCAGTTAAGGGCCATCCAGCAACAGCCACCCAAGATATGATCCACTTGCTCTTCCCACCGTTATCATAGTAAACACGAGACAGAATGCTGGAAGCAGGAAATGCCACAAGCATTGCCAAGATGCCAAGAACAAGAAAAATCCAATAATGGATTGGCTTTCTTTTGTAAGCTTCAGTGGCGGAGGTAGTGAATTTGGAAATCTGAACCCGGAGTGAATCTGAGGGAATCGATGCTTCAGCCTCCATACTTTCTACACCATCACACACAATAACTCAGATTGTATTCTAAATGAACTTCTTTTGTCAAATTCAGTATGCAAAAACAGTTATCATTTTCTTTTCCTCTCATTTCAAGTTAAGTTTCAAGACATAACTCAAGCAAAACTAAGCAGCATGCAGTTCCCTGTTCACCAAGGACTATCCAGTATTAACCCATTAAAGCATCCATCCTTTATATCACAACCAAATCAGCAGAAGATTTTTTTACTAATTCTTTGACTTGTAGCAATCAATATATTGACCGAGAAAAATCATAAAAGCAAATTATATTCCACATTTTTTAACTGCCTGGGATAATCAAACAAGTACTCACATAAAACGAAGGAAAATCTAAAACCATATCGATAAGAAATTTCAAGTCTGCAAAACCATAATTGCTTCCCATTCAGACAAACTTAACTTTAACAATTTGACAAATTTCGAGTTAAAATTGAAAATGATATGAAACCTAACCATCATTGTTCTCCAGAAATTACAAGATTGAGTCAGCAGTGCAAAACAGTCATTACTCCCCATCCAGTCAAACTTGAAAATTTTCAGACAGAAAGTAAAGGCAAACATACGAAAATTGAAACAATTTTCTTGTTATGTCAAAAGTTCTCAACTCACTGTAATGAATTACGACCGCCGTAACAATAAACAAATTGAAATCAACAGAGAAATTGGAGACAACAAACCAGGTGCAAGCAGCGGCACAGAAATTACAGACATTACGACACAGTCACTCGGATCTCCGAAAAAAATAGGGAAAAAATGAGAAAGATAAACGCACGTGTGGGCAATGTGCGCGTCAGCCTCCCATTAAAGAAATCATAAAAAACTTCACCGTGTGCCGAATAATTTTGACTCTGAACAGTGCTGACTTTTACACCAGCGTTCTTAACCACTAGATCAATCTAACGGATATTCAAAAGGGTTTCACCAATAGAAGTGGTAGAATCGTTAGGCTTGAGGGTGTGTGAGAGAAATTTCAGAGTTTCTATATACGAATCCCTGTAAAAAGCATATCTTCAGTAAGATGCTTAATATTCGTGTTCCACAGGAATAATGGAGTTATTCCCTTATCAGTGATTCAAAATAAAAAAGAAAAAAATAATAATAATAAATAAATAAAATATAAGGGATAAATTAAAATGAAATGTGGGTGTGTAAAGACCCAACTCACATCTTAATACACACAGAACCCATCCCCCAGATTCATCTTTGAAGTTAGAAATAGGGTTATTGATGATGATTAAGTACTTACATACTTACTTAACATAGACATGGAAGAAGAAGAAGAGAAACTTACATGCAAGCACAACGTTGTACAGTTAGCAGTTTTCCAGTATTATGTCCCTTCTGTACCTCTTTACACGTTCCTATGCTAATTAATGCTATTTAAAAATATAATACTTAAAAATATATTTTATTCATAAGTTTTAAAAAATATAATATATAATACTCACAAATTTTAAATAAAAATAAATAACTCATTTAAGTAAAATTTAAATTACGTTTTATAAAAAAAAAATATTATATTTTACAATCAGTTAATAAAAAATAATACATTCAAAATTAATAATTAATGTGTTAATATTTTAATCATGTATTTTTTTTTTAATTTAAATTAGATTATAAAAAATATTGGTATCACAGATATAATATAAAGTTTAAATAATGGTTTGGTCTTAGTTTTTTCGGTTTTTTCAATGTGATCCTACTTTTTGTTTTCTTTTTCAATTTAGTCCTAATATTCGTCAATTTTATTCAATTTGGTCATTTTTGTTAACATCGTTAAAACAGTTAATGTGAACCGTAACTGTCACGTATCATTTTGTGACTTTTTTATTTTATTTTTTAATTTTTTTAATATTTTTTTTTAAATGTACACGTGTCAAGCTCATATTATGCAATGATTCATTTTGTGATTTTTAATTTTTTTTATTTAAAAAAAATTCCACGTGTCAAGCAATATCATGCCACGTGTCAGAGTCAGTTTTTATATTCAATTTGGTCATAACATTCATTATTTGTTTTCAATTTGATACTTTTTTTAAAAAACTTTAGCATTTTTGTTCCTCTTCAAATTGAAACAAAATAATTTGTATATAAATGTTATATGGATATTTTTATTAAAATGCACATTTTTATTAATTTAAAATTTTAAGAGGTTAAAAATATTTAATTTTAAACTAACTCTAATTATAAATTAAAAATATTTAATAAAAATATGCATTTTAATAAAAATATCCATATAACATTTATATATAAATTAAATTTTGTCTCAAATTGGAGAGGGACAAAAATGTTTAATTTAAAAAAAATAGAACCAAATTAAAGACAAATAACGAATATTAGAACCAAATTGAATATTAAAAACTGACATTGACACGTGACATGATATTGACTTGACACGTGAATTTTTTTTAATTAAAAAAAATTAAAAAAATTAAAAAATAAAAAATCACAAAATGACATGTGACATGATATGAGCTTCGTGTACATTTTTTTAAAATAAACAAAATTTAGAAAAAATTTTAAAAAATTTAAAAATACAAAATACAAAATGACATGTGATGGTTATTGTTCACATTTCATTAATTATTTTAACGATGTTAGCGAAAAATGACCAAATTGAATAAAATTCACGAATATTAAAACCAAATTGAAAAAAAAAAACAAAAGTATGACTACATTCAAAAAACCGAATGAAAACTAGAATCAAATGATTATTTAAACCTAAATATAATAATTTATCTGCTCGCGTGGTTATCATACGAGTATAAAACTATGTTTTATCTGTGGATATAAATTCTTTTAACATCTCTTTATATCTACTTACTAATAAATTATTTTTATAATCTAAATTTAAATATAAAAGTAAAATATGTCTATTCCACCTTGATTTCAAAATTTAAAAATAAATAAATTTAATTTTTCAAATTAACTTCATCAAATAATATAAATTATTCAAACAAATATTATTTAACACTTAGAAGAATTAGAATGTCATTTAACACTTAAAACAATTTCACACAATTTAATTAGAAAGACTATATTTACTTATTTTTTAAATTTAAAAATTAAATTTTACTATATTTAAAACAGATACAAATTTAAATTTTATGTCTAAATGTAAAAATTAAAAATACATTTAGTTCAAAATGATATTAAAACTATAGTTAATTCGAAAATTAGTGATAAACATCACTACATTTGAATACAAAAATATCAAAATTTGTTTGGCCCAATTTTTCCAATGGGAAGTTTTTATACAGTTATCGAGTTTTTCTATGTTTTACGAATAAACTATAGAGCAGTGTTAAGCATGAAGGATTCATCTCAATTAACAATTAATAATTAAACGTTTCGTTGAAAACCTCTCATCAAATTTCTTTACTTCAAATATAAAATCTTCACCCACCTCATTTCATCAAATATTACTTAACTAACTTTGGGATTTGGTCAGAGATACTCTAAAGAAATATTGAAAAAAGATTAAATTGGGCATGAGAAGAATAATTGTCTAAATAAACTGAGTTATTTTAAGTATTCACACGGTTTCATCTGACTATAATTAATTATAATAAGACTAATTGAAGTCTTACGTGATGAACCAACAATATTATAAACTTAAAATATCTTACAAGGTTACTTACTCCAATAATGACAAAAGGATTATTTTACATTTAGTTATGATATAACATATTTAATGCGGGACCAAAAATTTATTTAGATTTTAATTAGAATTATAATCTAATTTTGACTTAAAAATAAATGAAAAAATTATATTTTTTTAATTAAGTGAGTCTGTGAGTCAATCTGTTTAACTCACTAATTCGTGATGTACTGGATCGGATTAGAATTTGTTTGACTTGCTAATAAGTATACCGGATTGAGTTGACTCACTAAATGATCAATCCGTGGTGAGTCGAGCTAGATCGGATCGAGTTACCTGTTTTGACTGTAATAAAAAAGAGTCTTCTAACATTCCATGTATATAGAAAACTCGATTATTTCAATTATTATTTGAAAAAGAAATGCTTGACACAATTTGACATTTATATAGGAAACTTGATTATCACTTTGATAATTATTTAAAAAAAAGTAGTTCACACTATTTGACATTTATATAAAAATAAAATGGTCATAAATACAATAAACCTTTACATTTGTAAGTAGAAAAAGAAAATAAAAAAAAATAATGAAAATAATATCACACGAGAATAAAAAACTTTTGGATTTCAAAATATATTTTTCACTATTACATGTTCTCCCATCCTTCTTACCGTGAAGTCCTTATAGTCTTCTTATATGAATTGAGTTGCATGAAGTAGATCCACTTATCTTAATTCTCAATTATTTAAGTAAGATATATTCATCACTCAGATGTAAAAGAAATATAAACTTTTTAATAACCAAATTCTATCCATGAAATTTAAAAGTAGAATCAAAATCAACATTTTCATGCCTAAAACCAAAATGAGAAATTATGAAAATTAAAAAAAAAAACTAAAGTTTTGAAATTTTATAAGTAAAACATTGGGAAAAATATGTTTTCTCCCTCAAGTTTGACTAAAATTTGGAAATGGCCCCTCATCGAAACTTTGTCACTGTTTGGTTCTTATACTTTCAAAATAATTGTTTTTAGTCCCTATTTTTGGACGGCGTTAAAAATAACAAACCGCGTGCCAGGTGTTATTTAATTTTTTATAGGCCGACGCTTCTTACAAAAACTGGAAAAAATATGTTTTTGGTCCCTGAAGTTTGAACTTAATTTAGAAATGGTCCCTGGTTGAAATTTGGTTACTGTTTGGTCCCTGCACATGTAGAATCATTGTTAAAATATAGGTTTAATTACTCGGATGGTACCCACTTACAGGTATGTCAATATGATACCCGCTTTTAAAAAAAGTCCCAATTGCATCCCAACTTTTGAAAAAGTGCTTCAATTGTCGTTAGTCAACATGCCACGTGTCAGTCTGTGGTTTTTTGTTTTAATTTTTTTAAAAATTTTTTGAAAAAAAAATTAAAATGCCACGTGTCAGGTATCTGTGTGTGACACGTGATATTGTCAGTGTCACATAGCATTGCAATGTCACGTGTCAGTGACACTCTCAGATGTTATACTATTAATAATAACAACATTATATAATAATAATATATAATTGTTAATAATAATATTATCATATATTAATAATAATTAATAATATTAATATATCAATAATAATATTAATAATACTATTAATAACTATATATTAGTGCTATAACTATATTATTAATAATATTAATAATAATATTAATAATATTATTATTATATAATCTTATTAATTACTAATATTACTAATATTAAAAAAAATTATATTATTATTAATAATATATAATAATAATAGTTATTATTATATATTATTAATAACAATATTAATAAATAATATTATTATTAATTATTATTAATATTATTACTGAAATATTAATATTATTAATTATTATTAATTATTATTTATATTATTACAGATATATTATTATTATTATTATATAATAATTATTAACATTAATATTAATAATAGTTATAATATTATTATTTATTTTAATATTATTAATAATTATTATTTTTATTATTATTATTATATATAATAATACTATTAATAATTATATATTATTAGTATAGTATTATTATTATTATTATTATTATCATTATATATTATTATTCAATGTGCAGGGACTAAATAGTGACCAAATTTCAATTAGGGACCATTTCCAAATTAAGTTCAAACTTTAGGGAACAAAAACATATTTTTTCCAGTTTTTGTAAAAAGCGTCGGCCTAGGCCGACGCTAGTTTTTTTATATAAAAAATTAAATAACATGTGGCACGCTGTTTGTTATTTTTAACGCCGTCCAAAAATAGGGACTAAAAACAATGATTTTGAAAGTACAGGGACCAAACAATGACCAAGTTTCGACCAGGATCCATTTCCAAATTTGGGTCAAAGTTGAGGGACCAAATTCATATTTTTCCCTAGAGCATATAATAGTTTAAGTAGGAAGTTACACTCATCTTTTATGAGATCTTATATTATATTCATCCTCTCTAATTTTATAATAGAAATTATTGATAAATCAATAGTCATTCTATTTATTTATTTTATTTATATTTAAATTATTTATTAAAAATAACCATAATAATAAATTAATTGATTTTATCATATATTTTATAACTATGTAGTGTTATATAAAATCAATATTGTTCAAAAATATACTTTTTATACTTTTATAAGACTATATATAATGACAATATATATTTTTTTGTTAACCATATAATTGTTTAATTATTATGTATAACAAATTGTTAACATTCTTTAATTTTATATTGTACAATTTTAATTTTAATCTTTCACAAACTCTTAGTAAAGTTTTGTTCAGAATAATATATAAAGACATGAAAATCTGATTGTTAACCCTTTTCTTAAACTATTAAATTTCAAAACTATAATTTATCAAAAAGTATTAAATCTGATTGTTCATTCAATATTTTATGCTGCTTAAAATGATTAGATATACAGTTTTTTTTCTTTTGAAGAAAAAATGGATACAGATTTACTCTCACATCTAATATATTAATGGGAATCGTATATGGTATGAATAATATTAAACATTACACTTTCACAGTTGTTGTATTCAGTATCTACAACCAATTGTTCTTAAAATATATTATTTGGCATTTTACAGTTTAATATGCAAAAGCCAACTTGTGTAACTTATAACCTCAACAGAGATGTTTTTGTGCTGTAAAATTACATGACTATTGATAAATATGGTAATAGCAAAACATAAATTTGAATGATATTTTGTTCCATTGCTTTTCATTTCCTTTTCCTTATCTTAGTAAAAAAATTACAAGTTGAAACCTATGGCCTCTAGTATTGGGGGAAAAGAAGAAGAAAAAAGGGGTAATAAAACTATGGATTCCAGCATGTTTAACTGGAAAAAAAAAAAAAAAACCTATTCGAAAATTTACAAAGTAAATAACCTGAAAGATTTTAGATATGGATACTATGGCAGAAACTGCAAGAAATGAGTTATAACTTGTTAGCTAAGCAGCAGGTCAGGTTCCCAAATTGGTTACTGGTTTGCCCCCAAAGCTTACTTGATTTGCATAAGATGTGTCAAAAGGCTACTTTCCTCAACCTGGTTTTGAGAAAATTAATGAGAAAGTGATACCAGTGTGATAATGATGGTGATGAAGAATTGCATTCTATTCTATTTATGCATCAAATGCATGATAAAACATATTACAATATCTCAAAAAAGAAAATGAAACAAAGGGTCATGCTACAAGGGAATGCAATGTGAACAGATATATCCTTCCAAAAAGCATCTTCAGCAAATTTTCACTATTCTTAAAGTATGTTGATATCATCAGAGAAAGGCAGAACAAAATCAAAGACCAATGAATCCAAAACATTAGCAAGAGTAAGGAAATGAAATGAAAAATGACATTGGTTTTGTTAGGTTTTTGCTACGGTAATCCTAGATGGAAGCTATGTTGCGGAAAACACCAAGCTATAAAGACTATAAGAAAACTTCCATGTTTCATTGTTCATGAACAATAAATACCAGCAGTTCTTGGGCCACAGTGATGTACCCTTGTTACAATTAAAAACATTGAAAGAAGTGAAAATAAAATAACACCATTAGATTCTCTCTTGTTTTAAATGTAATCCTTAATCTAATTGGACGTGTGGGGCTAGTAGCATTTGGCCCTTGTACCAACCACTTTAGTAAGCAAGTTTGTTTTGTGGGTAGGTACTTGGTTAGGTGACAGATCATTCTAGTGTTGTGTAGTAGGTTTGGGTATCGGTTTCCAAAACAAAATGGTAGAGCAAAATCTGGTGAAGTGAGAATTGGAAGTGTAGTGATGTGTAGCTTTAATTTTTTGAATCTTGTGTCTCCTTGCGTATTCAATTGAAATTGAACATTGAACCTTCTAGTGTTACACAGGCTATGAAAAATCCAAATTGGGTTTCTGCTATGAAACAAGAATATGATGCTCTTATTCACAACACTTATCATCTGGTTTCTTTAACCCCTGACAGGAGGGCACTTGGTTGTGAATGGGTTTTTCAAGTAAAAGAAAATGTTGATGGAACGGTTAATAAATATAAAGCCAGATTGGTTGCCAAGGGGTTCAATCAAGTTCAGGGGTGCCAAGATATGCTTGGTAAGTTGGTAGTCATCAGTAATACGATTCTTAAAATTGAAATATATTTGCAACTAATTTATGGCCATATGCAATATATGGTTGAGTTGAGAAATTTGAGAGCATAACTCATTTTCTAGAAAACATATATCATAACTCACCTGCATAGCTGCTACTGAAGCCATTAGCATTTCACATTCATGAAGCATGGTCTTTTCCTGAACTGCTATGACAGCAACTTCAGAAATTAAACTGTTCATGCCCTCAACCTAGCACAGACAAAAGAACAATGGTGTGATAACCAAGAATAGACCTCATAATCTGACCATGATAAAAAAATTTACAGTTAGGCCTTTAACAATATTCAATTGCTTGATTTTACAAATTTGGATATCAAAGGAAGAAAAAGTTAAAATCTGCAATTTTCAACCGCTGAAAAACAAAGGTTTAAATGTAAAAAGACATATTGGCTTAGACAATAGTAGACACACACGTGCTAGGCAATGATCGAAATTATTGAAGTTAATTTGGTATATTAATTTCAATCACTGTTAATATATACTACACAAATCTTTGTAGAAAACAGCTAACTCACCCTTGAGAGCAAGGAACAGATACCAGATCCCATTGCTTGCATGACATCAACTGCTTGACAGATAGCAACCTTCAAATGCTCAATATCTGCCTGTAAAAGCAGATACCAAAATGAAGTCATTGTTTCATCTTCAGTGACCAAAAAATAAAAAAACATCCTACGGATACATACAATTTCTCCTCCAGTTACAGGAAGACGAAGAGTGCTGGCCTCCAAATCTTCCACGGCTCCCGATAGAGCATCAATATGGTCTCTTTCAAGTACAGCCCAATCATCAAGATAGGTCATCAGCTTCAGTCATTGTCAAAAGGCTCACATTTAAAATGCATGGCTAAGTCTTGAAATTGGAAACAATTAAAAAGACGGAGAAAAATAGAATCACACACTCTAGTGAGATTGGAATCTCATGACCGATATCTAATCACAAAGATAAACCCTCTATTTCAGATATTTCTATTCTACTCCTTCCAAAACTCTAAACAAACAGAATCAAAAGCTTTTAGTTCATAAAAATTTAAACTCGTTTAAGAAGCAAAACAACAATATTGCATTACTTATATTTTCACTATTAATTGCCTGGAATTAAATTAGCTACAATGTATAATCAACAATAAAGCTGGCATAAAATTAATACATTTAATAAAAAAATTACCTGATCATTCAAAACAGAATTCAGCTTAAGGTCAAGCTTCAGCTGCTGAAGATTGATCCTCTTCCTAAGCACAGACTCCCACAAGGACAAACTAGTAATCCATACATTATAGAGAGTTTTCTGCACCATTAATTAAGGATTTTTGTAAGAACAAATTAGGCAAATTATATGATACAAACCATCATATACAAAGCCGAAAATAGACATTAATACCTCCACAATTGCGTTTTGGATATAAAGAACATCCTCAGCTCTTGCATTGGCAAACCTCCATTGCAAGTATCTATTGTAGAGAAGCCGTAATTGGTGAGCATCTTCTATGTAGGATGCACTCTTTTTCCCCATTTTAAAATCAGCAATAAAGCTGAGCACTGAAATTGAATTGTTTGATCGAATGGATGAATTGGTTGGCCTAATTCGAGATGGACTGGCCCCTCTAGAAGGAGGAGTTGACGGTCTTGACCTAGATGGACTGACACCTCTTGAAGTAGAAGAGGATAGCACTGAGGTCTTACTAGGTGAAGACACTCGTGATCCTGGAGTTGTTGAGAAGGATTGAGATCTGACTCCAGCCAATGCAATTGTAGTTGCAGAAGCAGATTTGTGAGGTCTCAATTCCCGTGGAGAGCAGTCATCAACTGATCTCACCCTGCCACTTCCAACAAGTGATACCAGCCTTACAGCATCACTAGAAGACCTTTGCAAGGGTTTACATGATTCATCTGATATAGACAACCTTCTCGGTGAAGAAACTGAAGTGTTGTTCATCGCAGCACAATCAAAGCTTTTGTTCAATGCATTAGAGAAAACCTTCCCAGATAACCTACTGGGCCAACGATGCTGATCTATCAACCGAGAAGACAAGCTATCAACTACTGGCTTTGAATTCTCAGACTGATCAGAGGCATTCTTCCCTCTGAGAGGACTCCTCTTTCTCTCCGGCGTAGGCTTTCTTCCGGTTGGAGTTTCAGCCTGCTTGTGCGCCGCCGCCGCCACATTTGAAGACGGTCGCAGAGTGCGATCAGAAGCACTAGCAACCGGCTTCTCTTTCTTGCTAACAGGTATGGAAATGGTATCTGACTGAAAAGAAACACTCAGACTTCGCATAGTGGAAGGCCATAGACTGTCTGGCAAACGACTACCTGTACCTGCGACCCTTCTGGACAACAATTTCCCATCCCCAGATGAATCATTGGTCGGTGTAGAAGGTCTTCGTGCAGTTGGAGATGGAGGAGTTGAAGGCCTCTTCCTTTCTGCAGAGAGAGACCTCTTTGGAAACAACTGTGAGGTTGACGAGGTTGTTGATGAGGTTGATGCAGAGGTTGTTCTTGTAAGGTTTGGTGATGGACATCTACGAGTACTAGATGGAGTAGCAGGAGTAGGTGACCTATATCTAGAACTAACTTCCCTTGTTGTCGAACGCCTGGTGGTGGCTGTTGTGGTTGCATTGTTCTTTTCTGCCAGAACCAGCGGTGGTCTTACTCTTGGGCTCTCCGCGGCTTTGCTCTTCCTTGATGCTTGCCCTGATTCACAATCATCCATTCACCCTAACTAACTTTCCCTATTGGACCACATTGATCGAAAACTTCATCAAGCTAACCAGATTCGACAACCTTAGAGACAACCTTGCCAATCATGTGTTCCGGGTTCAGCGGAACAAAGAATCAAAAATGGTACCAAATTATATACAAAGGAGATCCTTTCTGCAAATCTGCCACAAATGCACAGTTTAAAAGTCAGACACAAAAGGAAAAAGAATTCATCCATCAAAAAAGGTATGAGATACAGAAAGATAAATGCAAAAAGCACACATCTTTACAGAGACTCAGATCTGTTGGGGAACCAACTTGCCAATCACGCCCAAGAATCGGAACTTTTCTCACTTTTCTCATCAGATAAAGCTCAAACCCAACCAGATCGGGACACGGTGAGTGAAACCCAGAGAGGGAAAACAACATTTGGGGTAATGGGTGAGAGAAACTTGCTGAAACTGTCTCGACGTGCATTTAACGCTTATTATGATCATTAGAGGTTAGTTATCGCTTAACTGCACTAAAAGGAGATTCAAAAATGCAGTGGAAAAAATGGGTCCCCTTGGAAATTGGGGATACTGGTGGGTGAACTAGGACAATGGACGGTGTAAGAGGAACTGCATAGGGTAAGGTACGGACTATAGAAAAAAAAAAAAAAAAATTCTCCTTTCGTTTATCTCACGAGAGTGGCATGGTCTTGTGTGTGTGCTGGCAAATGGGTTCACTTCACTTCACATAAAAATGCACCTTCCTCTCTGTTGTTCTCCTTCAACAAACCACTCTCGTAATGATGATGATCGAACCGAACTAATACATTGTTGTTAGCACACTTTTCCTAGGACAAACAAAAATAGTAACTGTTTCATTAATGATTTTCCTATAAATTACAGCTTTTGTTTTGTGTGTAGGTTTGGCGAAATTATTATAATTTTCTTAATTTAATAATAGGTGGTATGCATGTCCACGTGCAAGTGGGTTGGTTGTCCATCCCTATAAAACTAACCACATTCCCTTATACAGATAAACTGATACATGACCACCCCTATGTATTTATATTTTTAACTATTTTTATATTACTTTTAATTGTATAATTTTAATAACAACAAAGACAACGCAGAAACAAATAAAACAACTATATTATAATAAAATTTTTTCATACGAGTTAGGCATATAATTTTTCATATCTAATATATATATATATATATATATATATTATTGTAGAAAAAATTATTAAATTATAAAATATTTTTTATTAAAAATAATTTGTATAATTTTTTTTATATTAATATTTTTGTATAAAGACATTTCCCCTTTTGGTATATATATTTTGTTTTTAATTTTTATCATTCAAGTGTATTTTTAAACTAAAATCAGTGTTTTACTAATTTTACGTTTTATGTAATTTTTTTTTTAATTTTACAGTTTTTTTTTTATAAAATGTAACTATTTTTATAAACTAAAAATTTTTTT
>Ga0214544_1001376_pt1 | contig 50188 bp, 34 predicted proteins | sample CNSS3metaG_FD_160074 | JGI IMG/M metagenome (GOLD analysis project Ga0214544, IMG submission 160074) | Root nodule microbial communities from cowpea collected in UCLA plant growth center, Los Angeles, California, USA - CNSS3 | ecosystem: Host-associated > Plants > Roots > Nodule | place: USA...
TCAATTAATTTTGTTGGTCTTCTGTCTTCTGTATTCATGATTAATGACATGTATTATTCAACTTCATTCAGATTACTGTTGTGAATCCTGCTATGGATAGAGCTTTGGAGTTATTGCAAAAATTTGCAATTGATGTACACAGTGGAAAAATTTCAGAAGACAGATTACGTTTTGGTGCAGCTTGGAGGCACCCCCCACAAATTGATGACCCTAAGTTGCACAAGGAATGGGCAAAGCTTCAATTAATGGATTTTGTTCAGTCTTTTGCTAATACAGGATTTGCGGTAAACTTTCTTATCTTTCACCAGATTATATTTTGGCTCTTATGCGACTATAGTTTTTTTGAAAAATGAATGACACCGGAGAAAAGTTATATAAAACATATGAACATGCATAAGGAAACACAATGCATGGAATGACCCCATGCTTTTTGTTTCTTCGTTTTTCTTATGTTTAATAAATTTTCATGTGATGATAAATGATAGATATCCTTTGTGGTGTCAGCAAAGCTAAGATGCCAAGGTAAATAGTACTGTCTAACAGAGAGTTCAAAATTATGGGATAATGTCCCTAATTTTTGAGCTTTTGTTTGTTGAAGGTGATTTTTAGGCTATACTATCCTACTTGCTACATGTAATAAATGTGAAAAGTGTGTTCTTACATACCTACAAATTATTATAATTATTGTCATCTCTTATAAGCAAGGAGGTGATGAGAAGAGGTATATTTTTAGAATATGTTTTTGTCAAATTACTTTTTGTACCAATGTTGTACACTTCAGATGTTCAATCCTTGGTGGGAGGGAGTATGTTAAAGATAAAAGTATGACCAAATTATAATATATAAGTGAGTACAAACCTCACCGTTTAATTCGCTTGAGGTTGAATTTAAATTTCACAGTTTTAAGAGTAAGACCTTTATCAAGATTATCTTCAGTGAAGTACTTGTCAATTTTAATGTTTTGTCTTATCATGTTGTAGTAGATTATGGATTATTTTCATGGCTGACTTGTTATCACAATATAATGGCATATGAATGTTCTTTTTTATTTTGAGGCCATCTAGTATAAGTTTCACCTAGAGTTTTTCACACACCTTGAGCAAGGACTCATAATTTAGCTTATTTTTTAGAACGAGATACTTTGTCCTTTGTTTTGCTTTCTTCCAAGAAATATACAATATCCGGAGGTAGATATTTCTGTCATTGACAAAACCTGCATTGTTTGCATTAATATCTATTTTCAGGATCGTAGTGTCTTTTTTCATAAGCAATAACCCCTTTGGTAGGTTTGACTTCATGAAATTGGGAAATTAGGATACAAACCAGTGGTGATACCTGTTGAACAGAATCACAAACTTGGTGTGAATCAATTGAAGATGTAGCTATGGGTAGGCAATCTTATCAAAGGCTTGTCGGGAAATTGATCTACTTGTCCCTCTAGGTTCAACATTGCCTATGTTGTAGAGGTTGGAAGTCTGTTCATGCATGATTCTAAGGAGATTCATCTCAAAGCAGTTTATTGCATTCTACGATACTTGAAAGGAACTCTTGGAAAAAAGAATTCTATTTACAATGGGAATGAAATGATCTTGGAAGCATACATATACAATTTGATTTTGTCCATTTAATATTGGGATTTGTTTTAATCAGGACTTCTTTCTTTCTGTTTCTTAGAATAAGCTTTACGGGAAAGAATCTTTTCTAATATTCAGGCAGATTCTTATTATTCCACTATCGACCACTATCGACTATATTTGTTATCTCAGCTATGGTCAATTGCTCCATGTCATTATCTACGGTTGATATTAATTATAAGAGAAAGATTAAATAAAGCAATAACCCAAAGTTTGATGCTATATATTAGGCATTTGGATTAGGTTTTGTTGTAAGTATCATGGTTTATCACCGGGTCAATGAAGGACTCACTTTTGATAACATTGGTATTATGCTTAGATATTTATATTACAAGAAGGTATTACTGTTTTGTTTAGTTATCAACTGTGCAAATATGTGGTTGGAATCTGTTGAGTAATGTTGATCCTTGTCTTCGAGCAGGTCAATTACCGAAGTGATTATAGTGAAGAAATCTTTGATGATCCATCTATTGTTGTTTTGTCACAGGTATGTTAATTTAATAAAAGCCATTGGCCTTTAGGATCTTCCTTGTCAATTTTTATTTTACTAGCTCATTCAATATGAAGTTTTGAGATGTAGATGATCATTAGTAGTTATTTTTGAAAGGGCTCGCTCTGATAATTGTATTTCCTGTTTTTGTGAAAGGTTTGTTTACTATGGTAAAAATTTAAGTTGAAAATTCAAAAACCATCAAATACAAGCGTAGGTGAATTATTGAGCTTTTTACTACTAATTATCTACAATGACAACCTGACCTAAATTCCTTAAAATATATTGTCAAACTATAGGAAACAGATAAACATTGAATTGAAGTTGTGTTTCTGTGACAATATGGGTGTTTTATTTATAATTGGGAAAAGAGATCAATACAATAAATAAAAGATATTTGATATCATCTACTAATTAAGATATGATAATAGAATAATATAGAATTGTTAGAATATAATCCGCTGATATAGATCTATAGGAAATCAATCGTTACATAATCGTGAAAATTAAGATGATTGATTTCTAATTATTATGTCTCTTTAATGTAATTGATTATATTTAAATGTATAAATACATATTGTGTGGTCTGTATTAGACACAATACATTGAGAATGACTATGGTGGTTATCATTTAGGGGTTTGAAAAATTTTTCATTCGAACTCTCCAACTCGATGACAAACTTGTGAGTTCATTGAATTCACCACCGATTCTACCAAGCTTAGGTCAAAAGCGAGTTTACTTCCTAATTAAGTCGAAAGCTCTATGTAAAAATGCAAACTCAAACGAGTTAAGCTGAGTTTGACAACCATGGATCCACTTGGCCGACACAATTTCAAGAGGCTTTAGATACCATGCTAAATTATTAGAGAAGAAAAACATTGAACTGAAATCACACCTTTGTGATAGTGTATGTGATTTATTTATAGAGAGAAAGAGATCAATAAAATCAATGCATGATATTTGATATGCTCTAATAGTTAAGAAATGAGCCTAGAATAATCCAAATATGTTCTTGATATTTTTTATTATAAAGACATGGTTTTAGTATTTGTAATTATGACATATATTTGTAAATTTAATGTCTTCATCTTCAAGAAACGTCCCTTCTTTGTATATTTTTGAAGGTGGGACTGCTTTATGCTCAACGGGATCCACCATTCATTCGTCCCATATCTAAGGGAATTCAGAGGTGTCTAGTTAGATGGTAAGTGATTTTCTTTTTCAAGTTTCAATGTAATAGAGTGGAATGGATTGAAATACTTATTTAAATGATGTTTGATTGCAGGCTTGTACAGCAGCGGATGCAGTTGAATTCCCACAATTTGATGCATTTCGTGTGGCATAGAATAATACGTGGACGATATTATCGTCATTTGATGGTACAAATTGGCTATAGATAGAACATGAAATCAGGTAAAATTCTTGATCTATCTCTTTCTAGTTTAATTATTGAAGAAATAAATGATAGATAGTCATGATGGAATCATTTGTGTGACAAGTACAAAAAGCAACGGATTATGTGCATTCACCAGGTTGATCCTTGATGAATGCTGAGATGTTACTTATTGTGCAGTTAGTGGAATGGATTTAGTTCATACATGACATCAAAAGAAAAATGAAGGCGTCACATGTGTGCATGGTGGCATACTGTGTAAGGGTTGAAGCTTCATAATGTATTATGTTGCTCTTAATTCGTAGTATTATTAAACTCAACACACAGAAGCATAGGTTACCTACATTTTGGCAACGTGGCATTTCTGGGACCATCATAAAAGGAAGCAAAACGATTTGTTTTTGGAAGATAGCATTCACTCTGTGAATGAAGGTGTTAACATACTCAATAATGGTTGGTTGAAGACAATAACCTAGACAGACAGGCTCTGAGGATGTTCCAAATGATGACCTACAAATTGATGACACCTCATCACATCTTCCATTGTCACAGATTCCTTGCCACACTCATTTCTGTGGACTTGTCTTCATGCCATGCATGCTACTCATTCATTGCATACCTATAGTAGATTTATTTTATGTTTTTTATTTTTTATAGAAACAATTCTTAAGATTCTTAGTTTTAATCAATTTTTTTATGTTTTAAGTTTCTAATAAGATATTTAATTTTACAAAATTATAATTTCATGTCAATTATTCATATATTATAAGATATTTATGTAACTTTTAATTAAATTAAAGAAAAGAATTGTGTAATTTATATATTTTGTATATCAATATTTTATGTAAGTTGTAAACCAATTGACGACAAACTTAACCCTAAAACGATCTAAACAAAATCGGTTTTATCTAGAAATATCTCATTTGTTACCGATCCTGTTACTCATGATGTAATAACTTGAAAGAGGATGCGAATTATTTTATATTTGTGAATATCAATGAATAGCATGAGTACTCTTTTTATCTTTTGTAAATTTCCACATAAATCTTTTATCTTAAAAGTATAATTTAAATAAAGTTGTACTATAAATTTTATTACAAATAAAATCAGCCTGTGAAAAAGATAAACTTAAACAAGTTACGCTGCAAAATATAAACTTAAATAAAGTTAATCATTTTTAAATAATTATGATTCCATAAGTGTAAATAAGAAATAAGAAATATATAAAAATGAACATTAAATAGTTTTTCAATTATTAATGTTTATTACTTAATTAAAAAAAAATTACTGACAGCAAATACCAAATATCAAAGAATAGGAATATCATAATATTTATATACATTCATTGACAAGTGGATAATTAAAACGCATGTATCTACTATTTACGAGTATTTATTAAAAGCATTCATTTTTTATCTATTACTAATTTTATTTTTTGATATCCACTACTATACACAAGCATAATGTTTTTAAAAAGTTGGTATTGTTTCGTGGTATACATAGACAAGCTTGATTAATAGTAGGTAATTTTAGAAAAATAATCATTTGATTAAAATTTTGCTAACTAAAGGGAGAAAAGTAGAATAATATAGTGGGATGAAAGTTATTCTAGACTATAGCTTCTTCAATGAGATATAACATACTCATCCTTTTCTCTTTGGAAGAAAAACTCATAATCTAAGAGTAGTTCCTCCATTTTAGAGCACCAGTTGGTTTAACTTTTCTACAATATTATTTTGGTGAAATATTGAATGAATGTATCATATCTTAAGGTGAATTGAACTAAAAGCAAATAAAATAAAAACAACAATATCGTGAAATAGAAGTCGAAAAGAAATCAAAATTACGATTTAACTTCAATTGAAATGTTCTTAAAAACAGTATTCAAATAGAGTATAATTCTGTAACGTCAGCTTGGGGCTGGAGAATAATGCGTATTCCATTGGCAAGAGGATTGGGAAATTAGTGAGTTGGTATTTCTTAAAAGTAATAAACTTTTAACCCTAAAAAACAATTAATTACATTAATGTCTTTAAATTTAAGCTGGCAAAGGGAATAGAGATCAATAACGATCAATGTTGCAGCATCTGTGGTTACTATAAAATCAATTACGAAAGGATATTTTAAGCTTTGGTGGGACTTTTTGTTTTAACATGATTATCGTAGGTTTTAATTATCCAATACTGATTTTAAAATCCCAGCTGTAAAAGGCACGTTCGAACAAAAGAGTTCCATGTTTGCAACACTTGTTTCAGAATAGATAGAGTCTCATCTCAACTATTACATGGTATATTGAGATACTGAAGTGCATATATATTGAGTAAATATTTTAACTAATCTGGATAAAAGAAAAACCATACATAAAAAACACCACACAAATATTACAGCATAATTGACATTATAACATTTGTTCGAGAAAAAAAATAAAATGGAACTTTATGGTCTAATGATATTTAAAGAAGGGAGTTATGGTAATTTTGAAAAGAAGGATGAGAGGGTTTGTGCAATTATGCTATACTTGTGAATAGAAAATGGAAAATTTAAAAACAAAGGAGAAATTATTCAAATTTTATTGAAATTTGGCGTTTGCAATTTTATTCAAAATGAATGACTAAAATTGTATAATAGGGGAAAATCCTATGGGGATGCAACCATACTTCTCTGGTAGATTTCTATAGCTTTCCATTCCATTAGATCTGCCGGCAACAAAATTACTTTTTCTTGAAGCTGAAAAAAGTCCGAAAAAAGTGATAAATATACTAGACATAAATAATGAAAATGTCTCCCCCAAAAGATAGCATGCAAAATTGCTTACTTTCTATTGGAATGAAAATGTAAGCTTAGACTTGGCCAAAACAACTCAGATTCAGGCATTCCATAGAGTACATGACCGTTTGAGTCCTCACATCTGTTTGAATTGCATGCTATTTAAGTATGTAACTCTGACAAATAATAATTGAGAACTGACCACCAGTATGTCGAGTAAAGACTTGCATATGGAATAACACACTTTCCAGGATAGAGTTTCATTTAGTTGTAAATGGCCCTACCATGCAGCTACAGTATAAAGTTAGTTCAACTTTTTTAGAATCATGCTGGCTTCAGGTAATAAGGTTAAAGTATACCTGAACAATGAGGTGTGCAGGATTAAAAACCTCTACTGACAAACCATATCTTCTCCAAACCACAAAGCTAGCAAGTAGGACTGATGTCTTCAAAAAAAAAAAGAACAACTTCCCAAAACTGCGCACATTTTATCTGAACATTTACATAACAAATATCATCAAGGGCTAATTGCACATATTAAACTAAAACAATAGGGGGGAAATGCATTCCAAACACTAACCACCGATAATTAGATACAGAATTAATTCATTGGCCTGGTAGTAATCTATGAGATGAATTTAGTTTGAAAATCTCTTTTTGATTAATTTCCATATTAAACATTTAAAATATTGGTATGATATTTCTAGATTTCCTCTATTTTCTTACTCATTCTATTCCTATTCCTCGTGTATACTAAATGACTTACGTCCTTGAAATGAGGAAAAAGGGGAAAAGCAGTTCATTTAGTTCCAATCACAAGAGGTCTCAACACTCCAGTTCCCATCACTGACCTTCAAGAATACGCGTAGAAGGATTCCAAACTTTTTCCCATCCAAGAATCCTGCAAAACAGGAGAGAATTATAGTTATGATTAGGTAAAGGTATGCTCTTTCAAATCTTGGAATTGTTCAGGCGGAGAAAATGGTGCTTAAGAAATGAATAGCAACGTGCAGCAACTCTGGAACAAAATATAACCGATAGCAATTTACCCTATCTTCATCATATATTCCCATATACTTTGACTAATTTTATGGACCTCTATTCAACGTGCAGCAACTCTGGAACAAAATATAACCGATAGCAATTTACCCTATCTTCATCATATATTCCCATATACTTTGACTAATTTTATGGACCTCTATTCAAACTACCAAGCCATATTATAACAGATTATCATAGAAATTACCACTAGTAATTCTAAATGCCGTGCTTGAAATGCTCCAATCATAGCCTCAGCAAGTAACCAAATTAAAGGAAACCCAGCACCAGAGGAAAGCCAGACCATGTAAATTCCAATCATGTTTTTCCATAATTAAGCACATCTATTCCTTTGGAGAATTATCTCCTTCAGATGCACATGAGAGTGCCAGCATCCATCCTTGCAAACCATGAGAAGAATCCTTTTTCACCATGACTTCTAGCCTTCCAACAGCCCGCTTTGAAACTCCACAATTCAGTAAAATGTTAGCAAGAGCTCTAAATGTGAAATCATCTGGTTGAATCCCAGATTTTATCATTTCCTTGAAAGTTTCTGTAGCTTCCCTTAGCCTCCTATCCACAGAATACAAACCAAGCACATTATTATAACTCAATACATCAGTCAAAAGACCCAGTCTTCTCATCTGTGTTGCAATTTGTATGGCTTCATCCAATCTTCCAATTTTCTTATACATACATAGCATCATTGCATATGAAAACTCATTTGCAACTTCATTCTTCTTCAAGCTCTCAAATATCTCTTTTGCTTGTTCAACCATAAGTCGTTCAGTATAAAGATCAATCATACAATTAGAGGAAAATATAGAAGGACCTTCATCTGACGATTGAAGCAATTTGTACGTTTCTTGTGCTTCGTCCAGGTAGCCTACTTTAGTATACAACTTAATTAAAGAGTTATATATAGTTGGATTCCCTGACAATCCTGCCTTTCGCATTTCGTTAACATATTTGATGGCTTCTTTAACACTTCCCGTATCAGCAAAAGCATTGATAAAAACACCATAAATAATGACATCAGGCTGCACGGCATATCCAAGCATCTTTTGGTATAATTCTTCAGCCATTTTCAATTGACCTAACTTCGCCAAGCTTTTTATCACAACACAGTATAGAACACAGTCACTCACAAGTCCTGCATTCTGCATTCTTTCAAGATAAGATTTTGCATCGTGCGGCTTGTCAGCACTGGCCAGAATATGTATGAGAGAACTGAAGCTGCATTCGTCTGCAACAACACCAAATTTCTTCATACAATCAAACAATTGGCATGCTTTATCATAGCATTTACCTATCCCATAAGCTTTAATCATCACATTAAACTCGAGGACAGTGAGCTTCTTCTTTTCTTTGCAGCACATAAATACTTTCTCTGCTTCCAAAGTGTACCCTCGTTCCCCATAAGCATCAATATTCGCAGCATAACAGCCAGAACTAATATTCCCGGCTAGGTGAAACCTCCTGAACCACAACCATGATCGCTCAAGCATACCTGATTCTACATACATTCTAGTCAAAGCAGATTGGGTGAACTCATCAATTGCAAGATTCCTTTCGTCCATCTCCCGGACAAGCTCTTCCGCTTCTTGGACCATTTTCCTTGTCGAGTATGCATACAAGAGGATACGGTAACTCACAACATCTGGCTTAAGGCAGGACTGTTTCATCCTTGCAAGACATTTAGCTGCCATGTTGACATTATTATTCTTAATATGAGCCGAAATGAGGATGTTATACGTCCAAGTGTCGGGAATGCACCGAAATTCTCCCATTTTCTGGAATAACAAACAAGCTTGTCGTAGCCTTCCACAGTTTCCATACAAGTGAATCATTAAATTGAGTGTGACTGTATTCAAGGTCATGCCCTGTCTGATCATCCTAGCAAAAGTTTCACATGCTGCGCGAAATTGACCACCCTTCCCATACGTGTCAATCAAGGTAGTATACGTATTCGAGCTTAAACAAACATTGGCACCTCTAATCCATCTTCGGAAGAAGTCTTGAGCTTTTGGGAACTCTCCCGCCCTCTTGTACAACAAAACAACAATCCCCATGGTGACCTCATCAGGCTCCATTCCTTGACTCTGCATCCTCTGAAGCCAAGCAAGAGCTTCTTCTTTGAGTCCACCTTTGCTATAAACATCGATCAAGGTCCCATACGTGGAATTCAGAGGTGCAACCCCTTTAGCATTCATTTCGCCCCACAAATTCTCCACGAGCTCCCACTTGCGCGCTCTGCCAAGGGTCCAGAGCATTATGTTGTAGTGAATGACGTTCAAGTCATAGCAACCCTTTTTCTTGAACCACTCGAATATTTGCAGAGCCCTCTGGCAAGAGACCTGGGCCTTCAGAATTGCACTGATTTCCCTGCTGGAGAGAGTCTCCTCCCACTGCCTTAGAGCGTTATCCAAGTCGTGAATGGTGTCGAGAGCGTGGAGAATGGATGGAACGCGTCCACCGTGAGAGACCCATCTCGTCGAACACGTGGAGTGCAGCTTCTTATCGACCCTCTTCTTTGGGGTGGTGGAATCAGCATTTTTATCTAAACTCAGTTTGTTGAAAAAATATTTACTGGAAGAGAGAGTGGTTTTAGTGGGAATGAAAGCAGCGGAATCGGATGGAGAAGGAAGTGTGTTGGTGAAACCCAAAAGATTGGTATCTAAGAGACGAAACTTGGCCAGCATTGCATTGGTGTCAAACCTCAGTGATGCAAACAAAGCACGACGAGAGAGTTGCCTCTGCGCTTTCGAATTCCTTTATCTTATTCTTTCGTATTTTCTGATACGGGCAATGTTCTTTGGGTATTTGTACCCCCATATTTTCTTTTCCCACCTCATATTTCACATCTCATAATTTGTTCTAAATATATTTCAGAATAATAATAGTAATAATTCAAGACACTTCTAAATTTTGCAATTCAGAACTTTTTGGAATATTCCAATCTAGAACTATATTTTATGTTTCATAATTCAAAATTATATTTCAAATTACATAATTTAAACATTACAATGTAATCCAAAATTATATTTCATATAAAATAGAAACTTATTTTCCTTCACAGTGGATATTACATCAATCACCAAACAACTTAATAACGAGTGAAAGAAAATACATCAATCTAAATTGTTTATGCTTTAGAAATATGTTGTGGATCCAAAAATTGTATAATTTCAATAGGTATTCTTTCTAAAGCAAAATAAACATATTTAGATTTGTAGATTATGTAATAAAAAGTATATTTTCAAATTACATGAAATTATATTTTAAATTATATAATCCAAAAGTACTCTATTTAAAAATATATTATAATTATATTTTATATTCTACAATAAAAAATACTACCCTAAATTATACAATATGAAAATATATTTTCAGATTTATAAATTTAGAAATATATTATAATTTGTAATGTGTCATCTAAAATTATTTTTAGATTTCTAAAATTATTTTTAGATTGTATAATTCAAAACATTTTTTTAATTTCAAATTGTACAATAGATTAATATTTCGAACTTTAAGAACATAAAAAAAATATAAGAGTGCTAAAAAAATTGATACATAAAAACAATCGTCCTTGGTTTGTACAAAATTATCCGCAAACAAATAAACAATGGGAAATTCGGTGATATTAAATATTGAGTGTCTAGTGCTTTTAATAAACACGAAGCAACATTACCTTGAGTGAATTATTCTTTTTATTAAAAAAAGATAGAAATTCCAATTACAAATACGGTATGCTCCACACTCCATTTCAGAAATAAAATATTGTGCCCCAAGTCACTTGTCTGAAAATGCATCTCATTTGCAATACTTGTTGAACCAGATCGCAATGTTAAGGTAGCTTTCAAAGTCAGATTGTGGTCTGGACAAAAGTTGAACCAAACAATATTATCAATTGCAATTATTCTAAGAGAAGTAAACAAGAATATGACAACCTTTGTGTACAGTAAAAGCCTTAAAAATTTTAGTTCTTGTAGATTCACAAATATGCAACTTTGGTCCCTGTAAAATTTTAATCATTCGATTTTTCAAAATTAAGTAACTTTGCTCCAATGTTAACATATAATCTAATTATTTACATACAAGAAATGTTATTCATATGCATGTGATAATAGTGTCAATTACTCATTTATGTATGTATGATATTAATAGTAACTTTGACGATTAACCTTAATATATGTTATTCTCTGACAGGTATATTTGAAATTCTCTGTTAACAACTCAATAATATTATAGCAATGGACCAAACCAATCACCAATTAAATTAAAGTTTTACAGGGACCAAACGTGAATTTGTACTAAACTAAATTCAGTAATTTGCAAAACATCTCTCCTATTAACTTCTCCAAAATTAGTATTAATTTATGGAGAAATTTATTTCACTATTTTTTAATATTTTTTTTTCTCTGGTGAGCAAATTTACCAGAATAGGCCCTCATTATAGACGAAAGAGAGATGTTTGTGTTAAGATTTGTTTACCTTTCAATTCCATGAACATCATTTGGAAACACGATGACTTTTGTTGGTACTCCTTTCTCCCTTAAAGCCCGAGCATACTACAAATTTAAACAATATGGTTTTATTTATCTGTCACACTGTTCTAGTTTACAAGGCAAAATCACCCCAGAGTTTGCAGCTATATGTTAAAGCTCAATAATACTTACTTGTAGTCCAGTCGAAATTGGAACACGGAGATCTTGAGCACCAAGTAGAAAAAGCGTTGGTGTTTTTGCCTGAACATATCATCAAAATATAAATCGTCAATACAAGATTTTAACAGCAAGCACCACGAAATGTCATAAACAGGCTTCATTTTAAGTTGTGTGGTGGAGCAGTAACATTGAGATCCGTTTACTGGATACTACAATACAACTTCATCATGTAATTCAACGGAATAACAGGAAAAAATGAAATAAAATCAAAATTCTAGGCAACAAAAGTTGCATTAATCATGAAAAATTATATTAGTTAATGCATTTTGTTCAAAATATTAATTCTCAACTACTCCTTGATGCCAAAACTGCAGGCTTGTTATTGATACAAGTGCTCTTGCAATTGTTATTTTCTAATCCTTTAGTTTGAAGCATGCTTACAATACTGATTAATAATATAACTACAGTTTAATATTCAAAACCATATCTGGGTGCAGACCTTTGAGAGGTGTGAAATAGGAGATTTGCTATAAAATAGAGTTAGATCCGCTGCTGAAGGTGCTTCAGTAAACTTGTCTCTACCCTTGGTTCCATAAGTCTCCACATAGCACCAATCAGGGATATCAGTTGTACCAACCATCAGTGCAAGGTTACACACAGGATTCCTAGCAGCGGCTGCAACAAATTTCTCAGGTGCCTACAGCAATCAGAAATACATGAAAAACAAAACCACAACGGAATTGTAAAAGCCCAAACTTTTAAAAGACAAAGCCACACCACTATTAAAGTGGATATTAATTTTGCAAACTTAGTTAAGTATCCACCTATATACAGCTTTCTCACATTTGAGGGACATGTTAAATATATCATTTGTCAACCAACTAGTTAACTTGATTCTCTTAAGGACTCTTGTGTTAATGACATTTGTAACAAATTCGTCTCATGATATACATGCTCCAGCTCGAGAGAAGTGTTAAAAATATGGTTTGATAACAATAAATGGGAGATATGATATGATTTTACAAGGAAACATCTTACCAAATATTTCTCTATTAGGTATTGATTTTGTTCTTTATTATTGTATTTCTTCTTCATTATAAATAAGAATACTCATGTCTGTACAGATAACACGAAATTCATCATATCCTTTCTCAGTTTCTCTCTTCTTAATGTGGTACCAGTACGGCACCATCTTTTGTGACCCATTTTGTTCACCAATACTTTTAACGACAACTATTATGTTGAAGTTGTTGTCATAATGTCAATCAATACTAATAATGGATAAGCAGCCCTCAGTACCATAAACTATTTCAGTGACTATTCTTGAGCACAAATAATTATGTGCTATAGACCTTTTTAAGGTTAATATAAATCCATCGTCCAATTATCACAATACTGTTACAATCAGAATTTAAAAGTAACAGAACTAGTTGCACCTGGCCAATCAAGTGGGTTGTCAGAAAGCCACCATGTGAGCCACCAAGAACTGCAATCTTTGAAGGACTGGCGAGTCCCAAGTCAATGACATGATCAATAGCAGTGAGCACATCGTTGACATCCTGCACGTACAAAATCATGATCAGATCCAACCTCATGAAAAAAAAAAAAATATATATATATATATATATATATATATATATATATATATATATATATATATATGTGTGTGTGTGTGTGTATGACCAGAATATGATAATGGTTTTGGGAGTTGGAACTTGCTTTTAAAGGTGAGATGTTGGATAGATAACATAACAGCACTAACAAGTGAAGAATTTAGAAAATAAAAGAAAACATTACCACATACCTGAGAGCCAACTTTTCCTGGAAGAGATTGCAAGGCTTCCTCGCCAAATCCTATTGAGCCTCTGAGAAATATTATCAAGTAAGCTTAGAGCAGACTGTATTTAGACATGTCTTCATCTATAATTGGATATCTAAAGAGGCCTTATTCCATTTACATTAAAACACTTAGCATATATGATACAACAAACTTATTGTTAACGTATTGGGGTTAATGTTAATGCTAGTCTCATTCTAAGGAACTTTGGGCTTACACTAGTACCAAACCATAAAATAACTATAAATAGGAGAAATAGGATAGGATACTAAATAATATCATTAATCTTGGGGAATATATTACAAACTTGGGGAATAATTGAACGCCATTTAGAAATGGCTTTTGATACAAAAACACCTAACGAAGAATTCATTATTGACAGAACATATCAGTTTAACTCATCTTCAACGATCACAAAATACTCCTAAGTTAGCATACCATCGAAGTTACATGAGTGAAAAGATTTCCCCGAAGGTGAATTTTTTAGAATCAACCATGAATGTAATAAAGGCCTGAATTCTCCTGTGCATTCTGTAAGTCAGTAACACATACCAGGGAACTTCGTGCCTTGAAATGAGATTTTTAATAGAATTAGAAGTTTATATTATAAACTAACATTTCACTTGAAACAATAATAAGGAGGATGTTGGAGTAATTTTATTTATAATCTTGGGGGCAGGCAAACCACCCAACCCAAACCTGAAACTTGACAGCATTGGATCTCTAAAGTCCTATAAGAATCATACAGATATGAATTTCTATGCTTGTTCAATATTATGGTTAGATTTATTTTTTTTTTATAAGGAAAAAAGGAGAGAATCAGATAAAATAGGATAGGATTTTTCAGTCGTATGAAAAGTGCAAGTCTCTTTAGCCGAAGTATTTTGTCGAGGATCCTAGCTCTCTCCTCGCTTTTTGTCAATTTCATTCTTTATTTATTTTCTCTGATTCTATGTATTCCTGTTATTCCAGACGACTATGTTTCAAATTATTCCAAAGCCTAAGAAAGATGGAGGTTTCGCTATTGCTAATTGGATGGTGTCTAAGAACATTGCTCTGGACCGGAAGACAAATGGAAATAGATATTTCCTTTGGAATCATATTAACTCAAATGATAGGAAATTAGTTCCACTTTTGGTCTCCATGACTCTATTCTTCTGCCCTTGGCCCAACCAAAAGGATTTTGATTTCTTAACCCTTTTGTGGCATATCATTCAAATATTTTTTTCAAATTTCAAACTTACTGAATAGGACTACCTTTTATCTTGACAAACAACTTTACAAGTCCAAAGCTCCCTCTAAATTCAGGATGTGAAATGGAGTTCATAATAGAATTAATACTTATAACTAATGACATAATGCAGATTCATAGACCTAGTAGTGCTATTTCTTTTATGTGTGGTTCAAGGTCAAAAATACCAAGTCTCCCAGCACTGATTAGAAAGACCATCACTGTGAGAATAAGAATCCATCTCCTGGTCAAACACTACATAAAGAATTAACAGGAACTTGATTGAACACGTCAAACTCATGAATGTAAATTGTATGGCCTTGACCAAATGCTTGGGAACAAAAGAGGATATTGTTTACCTGTAATTAACAATTAACAAGCTATATCCAACCGAAGAAAGATAAGCCAATGGCCTTGAAAATCTTGACAATAAGACAGAATGGGGTCCCCCATGAAGGACCACAATTAGTGGATCACATGCATCACTTTTCTTAGTTTGTGATGACACAAATATAGCTTCATAAGGTTGACTAGCACCTGAAATTGAAGTTCACATAACAAAAAAGAAAAAAATAAATTCCACAAGAAATTTGAGTAACCTTGTCTGTGTAACCAAAGATCAAGCAAATAAAATGCCTTTGACTTTTAGACTTACTTATTTTTAACTCAACTCTGCTATCAGTTTTATAGCTTTAGGGATGATCAAGATCCTCTAAACCATCAAATCACTTCAAGAACTATCAATTATATTTTGCTACTGTTTATCCTGAAAAGTTCAGCCACACCTAACCCTACTAGTACTATCCATAAAGGACAAGACAGTTCAACTCAAGTTGCTCCGTCTTCATTCTCTATTGTTCCCTAGCATAATTTAGCTTTTCAAAATTTCAATTTCAGCACCTTTATACATGTTCTATTTAGAGCTTAACATCATCTTCATGAACCAATCATAAAATTTTTTTCTTTACTTTTTATGAAGTAAGAATGTTGAGGAGAATGAATAACATTTCTCATATACTATACTACTCAACATTAGATGTCCAACAAAATTATTTGGCTGGGTTTCTTCTTCTTTGAGTGTTGAATTGGTTATGTTGCAGAACTATTGTAGAATGTTGATCGCCACGAGAGTTTACTTTAGCCATTGGTGGTAAGCTTAAGAGCTAGGCAAATCTGTGCATTTAATTAGCCTAAAGAAGACTCCAGAAAGAAAGATACCTTTTGTTAAGCTTTCAGAAGCATCCTTGACTGAGATCTTCATTATACTGGATGTCAGAGACGAGATAGAGGACCTAACCTGTAGCCAATCTCCAATGATACAACTGAGCATGTAACACTTTCTTTTAATGAATTTCTACAAATATTCGAAAAGGAAAATGAACAAAACCTTGTCCGAGCACTTCAATATGGGATTTGAGACATCTGACCAACTCCATTCTTTATCATTAGTTGTATTTTTAACAATAGCTCCGTACTTTATTTGAGGAACGTCTACTGGACTGCTAGAAACTATATAAAGTTGAACAAGTTAAAATAAACTAACCTGTGCCATAAGTCCAATATTAAATGGTAAAAGACAAATTGAGCAGCTAATGGTTAGTACCAGCAAGAATATTGTTCCCATCCAATGTAAGAAGACTCCAAGAGAAATTTGAGTTAGCAGGGGTGATTCGCAATATTTCTCCACTACATTTGATGAAAAGGTAGAATGTTGATCGCCATGATTTGTATAAAGTTTTACACAAACATAACAAAATGTATTACCATTGTCATAGCTACCTCAGTACATTGATGGAAAGTAAAACTTGATTGCTGTGCCATACAGAAGCTATAACTAAAGTGTGGCCATCGGAAAGCCATGGATCGCTGAGGATATTTGAACAGTAAAGCCCTGGGAAGCTTCCATCCTCCGCAAACAACACAACTGGAATCTTAAAAATTTGAAATAAAGGCAAAAAAAATTAGTATGAGTTTTTGGGAGACCAAAATAAGATATTACAATGAAGCAATAAAAAACAAAATGAATATTTCCACATTTATTTTGAAAATGTTTTAGAAAATATAAAAATGAGTTCATAGGTTACATCTGGGTGTTGCTTCAGGCAACTAGTATTAGGTTTTTAAAACATTGCTAACAGCAAGAATTCCTCAGTACAAACAGCCACATGATTCATGAAATTGATGCTAGACATGAGTCTGTGAAAGATACCCATCCATTCATTATCTTCTACGGAAATTGAAGCCAGGATTCAGAAACGATAACAATTTACTGTGCTGAACATGCTAACCACAGAAAACCAATTGGAAAATTCCTGTCTAGTAAGTAAAGATACTGAAAAAGATTGTATAGATTTTCATTCAACAAGAATATTGTCCCCACTCAACCATTACAGAGAAAAGCTTTAACAAATTATTTCATGTAAAACCATAAACATACAGAGACTGATAGTTAAAATTTTATATTTTCTAAGCAAGTTCTTAAGCATAGGATAGTTGAGAAGTTCATACTCTCTGATAAAATGAATAAATAAAAGAGAAACAACAGAAATAGATCTCAGTGGCATCTGTTCAGATTAAAGTTAAATTAGACAACAAGAAAAAAAAAACTACCACTTCATGAATTTTAGAAGATTGATAAAGCTTCATATCCTTAGGCCAATCAATTCTATGAAGTGAATCTGTAGCAGAATGGGCGCCAGAATCAACTGAGCTTCTTGCAGATACAAATACAAGAAACTTTCCATCTGGGCTGGTAGAAAATTAATGCATAGGAATCAAGATCATAGAAATCAAATTCACACTCTTATTACTGATACGTTTTGCTTAAATTTCATGGGAAAAAAAAAAGAGATGCATGTGACTAAAACCAACAAGTGATGACGTGTACAATTTTAGAAGGTAACTAAACATTATTTCTCACACGTCTTACAAGAAGACACTCATAATAGAGAATGTAATGTAAGTTTCAAGGAATATATGCCTCAAAGATTACTTTCAATTTCTCCAAAAATTGGCAGTTGGTATACAGGTCTAGGGAAAATAAGATGCAAAAGATTACTCTTATAGAAGTAATCTTACAAGGGAAAAAAATATAATAATGGAGAATCTAATGTATGTTTCAAGGAATATATGCTTCAAGATTACTTTCATATTCTCAAAAAACGGGCAGTTGACAGACATTAAATCCACATGTTTATTACTAATAACTCATTGCTTAAATTTCAAAATAGAAGAAAAGATGAACTACTTCCATACGACTAAAACAGATAAGTGATAACATGTTCCATTTTAGGATATAATTAATTTTCAGGAGAATGTTTGAGTTATAGTTTCTCACACATCTTACTAGGAAAAAAAGATAATGGAGAATGTAATGTAAGCCTCAAGGAATATAGGCCACAGAGAGTAATTTCACATTCTACAGATATAGGCAGTTGACCGAGAATTCTACAGCCTTTTCAAAAGTATAAAAATAAAAAATATAACTTTGTTAAAATGAAATCATTTTGTGGAAAAAGGTATTTATTATGCTTTAGCCACCATCCACAGTGGCAAGTATCGCTCTCAGAACTGGAGATTGATAGCCATGAAATAATCAGCTGAAGCAGTAACCACTTACTTTCACCATTAGCTAACTTTTTTATCATCTTGTCAATAACCTATGATGTAAGTTATGCTGACATCCTGCTAAGAGTTTTTCATTTTTCACATCATACCCCTATTTGTTGAATATGTACAACAACCATCATGTAATATTTTTTAAAAATTAAGGGGGACTAGTGTAATGTATAAGTGTAATCAAGAGGTGTCCTGTAGGACCCCAAATCAGTGGGGTATGGGGCAAAATCTGAGATAAATGCAAGAGCACATGTGTAAAATACTCAGACCAATATGTTATTTGCACACCAAAAACTGGAAAACTAAAAATTCTACCTTTTTGTGGGGCCTAGGGTGTGGGACTTCGTTTCAGCATGTGAAATAAATAGAATGAAAGCAAAATGATCCTGGCTATTACCTGAACCGTGGAAAGAAAGCACTACTTATGGTTTGAGTTAGGTTAACAGCCTGAACATCTTCTGTTGAGCTACATCAATCAATACACCTTCAAACTTTAGTTCAGCACAACCAAACTTAATAAAAAGATATTCACTTTCAAAATGAAAGGTAATACAAAAGTCACTTACTCAGTCTCAGTTTCATTTGCTTTTGACTCATGGTATGGTGCTTTAACAGCATATAATGCACATGGCCTGTTATAGCAGTACTTAATACCAAGTTTTCTTGTCTCAAATGACCATCCAACAAAGACCAAATATTGCACAGAGCCTTCAACTGCTGGAGCCCACACAACTTGTCCAACACTCAAAGACTTGTCAATTCCTTTGACGGCCTGTACCTCTCCACTGCAAAATTAGTGTTGTAGTTAGCATTTTCTATCTAAAAAGTTACATCACTCATTATCAACTTAACATAAAACCATATATTATACAAAACCTAGTGATGTCGATGACAAAAAGGGCAGGCTGCCTCTTCCCTGCATACGTCTCTCCCCACTCTTCCTCCCATTCTCCTTGAGCTTTCCAGGTACCACCATCCTTGTCTGAAGAACTACCTTTCTGGTAGCCACCCAAATCATTGAATGTGGGCTTTGCAGGAGCTGGCTCTTCAGCTACATACGCTATACAAGTTTCATTCAAATTCCAAGAGATCCCCTCAAACCTACAATAACACAAAACAGTACTCCAGCTCATAAATTTTAGCTGGTAACAGAGTTTTGTGCACAAGTTTGATTTGGCACATTATTGAATAAATTATTACTCATTTTTCACCTTTTAAAAACTAAGCAATTATTTCTCGAGAAATAAACACTTCCAAACATGTACGTCAGTTTAATATTACTGTCTACCAGTACTTTTTCACTCTACCTCTGACCTATTTCCATTCATATCTCTATTTCTGTCCCTGTTTTTTCTCCCTTTCTCTTCATAAAAACACTTTTGTTTTCCACTTTTATTTCATCCACTATGGTTCTCTCCTCCCTACAAAACAGACCCTTATAGGAGCTCTATCAGTTAACTTTTAAACAGTTGAAGTGCATAATGAGTTAAATTTAGAAGCTCAATTCTTTTTACTTCCGTATCTTCTAATCTCCCATAAGTGTCATCTATGAAAAATGTATATATCAAACATAGCTAAAGCAGTATAAGAACCTATTTGAATAAACTACTCCAGAAGCACTTACAGGCATACGAAAAGAAAATAATAACAAATAAATTAAGAAACTTTCTCGAAAGTTAAAATTAGCTTATTTAAGTTAAAATTAGTTTCTACACAAATTAAAATTAGATTGTAAGTTAAATCGTAGAAACTCTATAAGAAAAAGATGATTTTTTAAGTTATCCGATAATTTATTTGATTTTATCTTCTCACTTTTTGTAATGTCCGAAGAAAAGTTTATTCAAACAAACAAAAGAGCAATAATAAGTTTACCATCCATCAATGTACACAGAACCATGCTTTGATTGAGGGACATGGAACTCCTTTTCCAGTTGAGAGGAGCTCCAAATTTCAAAGCGGCAAGGACCTTCACTCTCGGGATTCCGAACAATAAGCAGCTTGGAGGCAGAAGGCGACGGAACCATGGCGGAGACTCCGGTCAATTCGATCGGAAAGGGAGCCCAGTGGAACGCAACGGTGGCGTCGCTTTGTCTGAGCAGGGAAGCGGAGACGATGGACTTCTTCCTCTTGTTGGTCAAAAGGTTGGGTTGACTAACGCAGAACATTGCCTGCGAAGCCAAGCCTGCCATGCAAAACGAAACACAAATAGTGAGCACGAGCACCGGGAAGTGAAGTGAAAGATGAAGGGGATTGGAGTGGATGAAACTGACCGGTGTGGGAGTTGAAAAGCCATGCCTTGTCGACGGAGGGGATGGCGGTGAATTGGTGGAGCAGGTCGGAGTGAAAGGCGTATTCTTGCTCCGTGGCTTGGTGTTCGTCGTCCATTGGTGAAACTGGTGAAAACGAAAACCGTCTTCTGCAGCAGATTGAAGCAAATAGAATGAACGAGCGAATGAATGAATAACGAAATGGATGATTAGGGAAGAAAATATTACGCAGTGAGCGGAAGCGAGAGCGTTGTTGGATTTGGAGTGATGAGCGTGGACAATAAACAAAGTGGATTAGGATTAAGATTAGGAAGATAGAATGGGGAAAACAAAGATGGTGCTACTCTTGTACACCAATTACCGACGCTGGTTGTGCTACCAAACATGCTGCATTGGACACTACCGATTTATTTATGTATTTATCACTGTATCTCTCTCTATGGCTTAAACATTCATGGCCATAATTCCACATGTTACAAGAATATAATACTAATATCAACATTAATCATTAATCATATTTTATTTGTTCACTAACTGCTCATTATAAAATATATTTCTGAATATGTTTCTAAAAGTTGAATTTACACAATTTTAACACATGTGCCTATGACCAAATACTCATGAAAGTATGTTGTTTTTTTGTTGATGATAGTTCACCGAAAATAAATAACAACTTTGATGGAAGTAGTGGTAAGTGGTATCTAGTGGTACCCACGTTAAACATCTTCATATATATCATATTCTTCAAGTGATTTATTATAACCTATATTATTACTGTATAAAAGAGAAATATTTAAAGATAAAAAGTAAAAATACATTTAAAATTTTTAAATTTAAATATTTGATAATGAAATAGTAATAAATAGTTGGTGAAAATTAAGGGGAATAGGCAAAATAAATAAAATATGTTGACACCATTGTTTCCAACACGTTTCTAGCAGAGGGTAATAAATAGTCTGGTCCTCATTTTTATTATAACAAATAGTTGGCGACATTTTTAATCCTTCATGGCTCTATCCATTACTTGTGATTCACTTGCCCCGTGTTTACAGTACTTGTTGAACCACACCCCAATGTTAAGAAAAGATTCCAAGTCAGATTGTGGCCTGCAAAAATATAACATAAAATAAGTTAAAATCAAGAGTGATTCTCTCATTCTAGTGGTAGCCTTTCTCTACCTTTTGAGTGCATGAACATCATTTTGAAACATAATGATTTTGACATCTACTCCTTTCTCCTTCAAAGCCCGAGCATACTGCACATTTAAACAGTTGAAGTTTTACTGTCAATAGCACCAATAAAGATGGCAATTCCTGACTGTAACTATCTAAAAGCTCCTAAGTACTTACTTGCAACCCATCATAAATTGGAACACGAACATCGTGGGCACCTAATAGGAATAGTGTTGGTGCTTTTACCTGCAGAACTCATCAAAATACAAACATATAATTCCAGAATTCAACTGTATCCAGTAGGAGTTTTAAGGTGACAATCTCAGCATGTATCTTAAGATGAAAAAAAAAAAAAAACTACCTTTAAGAGGTCAATCTGTCCATGTAAATACTATATAAACTACTTCATATATAGAATCAATAGAAAGGACACAAAGGAAAAAAGGAGATGGAAGTTAAGCTTCATTTGCAAGTGAAAAACAATATGGTCCACTCAATTTGCTCAAAAGATTAACAACGGTTGCAAGGATTATCATCGGTAACAGAAGTAATGAGATGTCTATGCCTCTACATTCTTATACTGCAATGAGCAAAGGGTTTTTTATGGTTTTCTTTTTAATGATCAAGGTAGATTTCATTTTTCAATATGATTTTGTTAAGAGCTCTTATACATACCAGCAAAATTCAATCTACAAGAGTTTATTCAGCTCAATTTACATACCTTGGAAACGTGTGAAAGGGGAGACTTGTTATAAAGGAGAGTCAAATCATCTGCAGAAGGTGGTTCAGTAAAGCAATTTCTGGCAGTGGTTCCACAAGCTTCTACATAGCACCAATCAGGGATATCTGTTGTTCCAATCATCATTGCAAGGTTACAAACAGGATTGATTGCAGCCGCTGCTACAAACTTGTCTGGTGCCTGCAGCAAATGCAGAGTTTGTATGTTACAGCAAATTGATGATGCAACATGTGAGATAAAAACATCTATGAAGTGAGTTATTGCACCTGGCCAATCAACTGGGTTGTCAGAAAACCACCATGTGAAATGCCCATTACTGTAATCTTAGATGGACCAGCAAGACCCAAGTTGATGACATGATCTATGGCAGAGAGAACATCATTGACATCCTATATATGAAAAACTAAAATTAAGTTCCGACCCAGAAAATCTAGTGTATATATATATAGCTAGACTAGCTTATAAATTAAAGCTTTGCTTCTATGGCATAATCTAATCAAAGTATATAGAAAATAATAAATACCTGAGACCCAACATTCCCTGGAAGAGATTGCAATGCTTCCTCACCGAATCCTAATGAACCTCTGAGAAATAATAACATATATGAAACCTCAAAATGGACGATTAAAAACAGTCTTTATCCATGCTTTGACATTTAAAGGTTCTTTAAGCTCTACTAGTTCATAATGAGTTTCTTATGGGTATCCACATTTATTTCCCATTCCAGTATCATATTGAGTATATTTTACTTTACGGAAAGCTATTTAAATTTCATATATGCTAACATTCTCATTTAAACTCTATAAACTTATTCAGCAAAGAGTCGTGTTCTTTATTTTCTCTGGTATTCTAGTTTTTTCCTACTGTAAACTTGCTTCCTTTTCTAAGGATTCAAATGATAGGTTCTACAACCAAAAAAGAAATCTAAAAATATTTCAGGAATCAATTGAAAGAGTCAAAAATTGGCATAACAATAGTTTTTGGCCCAAAGACTTGTATCTGTTTGAGGTCAGGCCATTCATCTCTCTTGGCATAACAATACTGAATCAAACTAATGCTTGGAAGTTCAAGAATATGTTGGCTACCTGTAATTTACAATCAGCAAGCTGTATCCAACTGTAGATAGAAAAGCCAAATACTTAGAAAAGTATGACAAAGAGACGTCTTGGGGCCCTCCATGAAGGATCACAATTAACGGATCAACTTCAATCTTGCTATTGGTTTTAGAAGACACAAATATAGCTTCAAAAGGTTTTGTAGCACCTGAAATTAAAATTAAAATAGATAGATATTAGAGTCAATTGACTGGTTAATAAATTTGAAGAAGATTTATTAATAGGGCGTAATTAATAAGTGTGTTTCTGAAGTACTATATCACCAAATAAGTGGTTGTATTGTATAAGACAATCTTGATCAATTTATCAAATCAAATACTTTCAATAGTCACATAACACAAAGTTCTTTTATGCTTTCTGTTAAATGGTTATCATAGCTCCCTTATAGTGAACATATAAACTATCTTCATTTCTAATTTCCTGTTTCTTCTTGTTTCTTTGTCAATAAAATCAAGATTTTATGCAAGATATAAGACATAGTATTATCTTCAATGCACCAATCAAAAGCTAGCTTTTGTTCATTTTCTTTTTTGGGAGAGGACATGGTGGGGACAGTGCATGTTGGGGAGAGTGGGGGGAACAATCAGAGTATGATTTTCAATAGTGAATTTAGTCCTATATGTATAAATTTTCATCACATGAATCAGGTTAATTCTCCTCATTATTGACGAGAAGTATGATTGAATTTCATATGATTCAATAGGATACCTTATCAATTGGATTCTGAGAAAATACAGATGCAAATGAAAGCATATCTGAAATTTCATTAAGTCATTCAACTTAGCACTGAATATCTACGCCTAAGAAACCAGAATAACTAGAAAACCTTTTGTTTGACCATCATGAGCGTCCTTGACTGAGATCCTCAGTATACTAGACTGGAGAGAGGACAGCATAGATCTAACCTGCAGCCAAAATCCTATGATTCACTTCTAAATAGAATGAAATATGTTTGGAACAATGACTTATGATAATATCTGACAAGAAAATAGAACAAACCTTGTCAGAGCATCTGAATATGGGACAAGATATATTTGACCAACTCCATGTAGTATTGTTTGTCTCCTTCTCAATGGCCTTTCCATACTTTATTTGAGCAACATCAACCGGACTGCTGGAAACTGAAAAAGGATCGACAAAGAAAAAGGATAAAACATATTCCTCCACTTCAAAAGTCCCAGGAATTGACAAATTGAGCAGTTGTTTTTACTGGCAACAATATTGTTCCCATCCAATGTAAGAAGATTCCACGAGAAATTTGGATCTGCTGGGCTGATATGTACTATCTCCCCACTATAATGTGATGAAAAAAGAGTTGATAACAAAGAATAGACAACCTTTGATAAATGGAACAAAAAACATTCCTGTTGTTATTTACTTACCTCAGCACATTCACTGAGAGCAGAACTTCACTGCTGTGCCAGATGGATGAAATAATCACTGTGCAGTTGTCAGATAACCAAGGATTACTATGAATAGTGGTACAATAAAGCCCAGGAAAGCAACCGTCTTCAGCGCACATCACAACAGGAATCTCCAAAATCGATTAAAAAGACCTGAGTTATTAACTGAAAACAATATGCACTAATTGACCTATGTTTAGATCTCACTAAGAGAAGGGGTAGGATGAAGAAGAAAAAAAGAATCTTATTTATAGTATCAATCAAGTATCATATCATGATTTGTTTTGTAAAATAGCAAGGATCCTCAATACTAGCATAAGCAATCTGAAAATCACAAATGAAAAACTACATGGCCTATGTGTATCTAACAACTTGGACTTGAATCCAGTGTATTTAATAAATGAACTAGATGAGAAAGAAAAAACAGGTTCACTCTAAGTTATTAAAGAATGCAGTTAAACCAAATACATTAAAATCAAACTGGCCATATAGGAACAGCTTACGATGTCATAAATTTTGGAAGATTGGAAAGGTTTTCCATTAGTTGGCCAATCGATTCTGTGAAGTGAATTTGTAGCATTATGCACACGAGAGTCCACAGCACTTCTTGCAGATAAAAACACAAGAAATTTTCCATCTGGACTGGTGAAAAATTCATGAATAACGGTCAGAATTTTAAGGACACAACTCATGTACTAATATTTGTACTAATATTTCTCAACAAGTAATATAGTTTCATGAGCTAATATTTGATTAACTCGAGACAAGTCACTTTGTTCATATAAAATATTAGAAAATAATGACCACGGGAAAGTAAGAAGAGACAGTGTTATAAGAAAGGAATAGAAAAACATAAATTTAATGCAGATCCAAGAAACCTATCCTTTGGCTACAACCACCATCCACCAGATACAAGAATTTCAAGCCTTACTGCCACAATCTGTTGACTTGACATGATTTGAGATAGCAATAACTTGATCCTTCTTCTAGTCATCTTCATCTTTTGAAATGTTTCCATTTTCTTGTGAACAAAATCACAGTTATATACACCAAAAACTTCACGGAAAAATGTTTTCCACCCTCAATATTTTGAAACAAATGGAGATTAATTAATACGTGCACAACCAAAACCTAATAACTATTGGATAAAAAGTCTTAAAACATGTGATTCAACCAGTGACCAGCCTACCTGAACCGTGGAAAGAATGCACTGCTTATAGTTTGAGTAAGGTTCAGCGCATGAAATTCTTCAGTTGACCTACATGTAAAACATTGTTTTCATAATTCAATTCAGAAATAACCAACTTTGCAATAAGTAATTATATTCAAATAGAGTCCCAAAACAATAAGAGTTGATAAGGTCTTACTAATGCGACTTACTGGAGCACTGTTTTATTAGATTTTGACTCATGATGCAGTGCTCTTAGTCTAACAGCATATAATGCACAAGGTCTGTTGGAGCAATACTTCATGCCAAGCTTTCTTGGCTTGGATGACCACCCAACAAAAACAAGGTATTGTTCTGAGCCTTCACTAAATGGAGCCCACACAACTTGGCCAATACTCAAAGATTTGTCAATTCCTTTGACTTCTTGGACCTCTCCACTGTAAAATACAAACCAAACTAACATTCCTATATAAGAAGCATATCAAAATATAATCCCTCATTGAAATGAATTATGAAAAACCTGTTGATGTCGATAACAAATAGTGCAGGCTGTCTCTTTCCAGCATATGTTTCTCCCCAGTCCTCCTCCCAGTCCCCTTGACATTTCCAATAACCTGAATCCTTATCTGCACAACCACCTATCTTGTAACCCCCCAAACCATTAAATGTGGGCTTTGCAGGAGAGGGCCCTTCTGCTACATATGCTATACATGTTTCATTTATGTTCCACGAGACACCCTCAAACCTAAACCATATAAAATAGGAAAAACCAATGTCATTGCATGGCATGAAGGATCTACATTACTGTAGTAATAGTTTAATGAGCTAAAAATAATAACATTTTAACATTGAATAATGCCAAACTATGCTGTGCAGATACAGGTACAAGTATTGAATACAATATTATATACACACATATAGGAATTAGACTGTAAAGATTCAATATAAAGAGAGTCACATAATACATGTATTGATATCCGGTGCATATGGTTACACAACTAATTTTGAAGTAACCAAGCATCAAAGGCACAAAAAGACATGAATAACACATCACTTACCATCCATCATTGTATACTGAGCCATGCAGTGATTGAGGAATGTGAAACTCCTTCTCCATTCGAGAAGCGCTCCAAATCTGAAAGCAACAAGGAGCTTCATTCTCTGAATTTCGAATCACTAAGAGCTTTGAGCCAGACGGTGATGGAACAATCATAGACACGCCAGAAATCTCTATTGGAAACGGAGCCCACAGAAACTTCACAGAACTGTCCATTTCTTTTAGAATGTTACAGGACATGATGGATGTCCTCCTCGTGTTTGTTAAAAGATCTGGTTGGGAAACTGCAAACATTCCTTGCAAGTGCAACCCTGGAGCTATAGACAAAAGGGTAAAATATCAATTTTGCTAGCAATGCAATGGAACTATCACAGATCAATGAAATAAATGAACTATGTTTCGATAAACTTCTCAACAATAATTAATGGAGAAGAAAACAATAAGAATGCAAAATGAAATAAATTCTTCTCCTGAGAGCTTAAATTAGCTAATGCATGAATTGCTTCACAAAAAGCTCTCTCATTAAGTTTCTTCATCTAATTTTAACTTATGTGAGTTATTTCTAGTTTTCTCCTTTTAGTCTAATTGAAAAGTTCATTGTTTTTCAAAGAAGGCAACAAATGAGACTTACAGCTAAAAAACCATGCCTTGTCAATGTTGGGAATACTGGTGAACTCTTGAAGTAAGTTGGAAAAGTGAGCATAGTCATCCTCAGCTTCCTTATGCATTTCCAAGCCTGAAACAAAAGCACCAAAGATCATTGCAATTAGCTTGCTAGTTGCTTTATAAAGGATAAATACACTTTTGTTTCTTTAATGATGCAGATTAGCCTACAGGGGAATCAACACCTTGGTGCATAAAAGATGAGAAATAATATAGTGAAGAACATGAATGAACAGTGCAGTGGCATTAGTTAGTGAAGTATAAAAGGGTGGCAATTGGTAAGCGATACAGGGAAGGGAAAAAGTTTCCTTTTTTATACAGAGAATGAAAAAAAAAATACATCGGAAGATGAGCTGATGCTAAAAGGAAGTTAATGAATACTGCAGGATTCAGTATTGAAGAGGTTAATGAGGAGAGAGTATGTAATGGTACCTTTGATTGGTGTGAACTGTGTGAATGAGTGGAGTACTAAATGCAATCAAAGGAAAACGGAACTGTGTTTAAGTTTGATGGAAAGAGAGAAATACAGGTTTTTGTAGTGTCTTGTTTGACTCTGAACACACAGAGAGACAGAGAGAGAGGGTGGTGAAATTAAGAATAGTGAAAATATGTTTTTTTCTGAAGGGGGAGAGTTTTTTATTCATCCAAAAAAACTTATTTATTATACTTTGATATTTGTAATTTACTAAATATCTTTTTCTTGGTACAGCCTTGTCATTGTCTTGTATAGATACTTTTTTTAAAGTGTTATTAACATCAGTGCTCAAGTTGATTTTAATAATTTATTTTTCTTTAACATACAGTACAGGAATCTTTAAAAAAAAATGTTGGAGATCCCTCTAGAATTTCTTTTCCAAAGTAAACTTGTTTCCAATTCATGAAAGAAAACCGTTTCTCACTCATACACCAATTCTGAAGGGCTTGCTTAACAATTTCACATGTCAATCCCTGTATAATTAATTTGAAATATATTTATAAATTATTAAATTATAATGAAAATGCTATAACCTAATGAAATAAACCTAGTATTATTAATTAAAATAAACTTATTTCATTTTTTCTATAAGATTAGATTTTTTTTATTCTAAATAATATTGGTTTGGAAAATAATTATACATATAGACTCAGTGCCAATTTAACTACACAGTTAGATATTATATGAAAATGATAATTTAAAATATGCAAAATAAAATAACAAGAGAAAAATTATGTATACAAGGGAAAGAAAAAGGAAAACTAATACTAATTTTATTAATAATTAAAAGAAATAAATATTAGAATACACAAACATAAATCATCATGTACATTAGGCTAGTATTTAAGGTCTTTCTATCAAAAGAAGAATAACATAAAAAAAGTACTGTTAATAACTATTTTGAAGTTATATTAAATAATTATCTCTTTCTTGTCCCAAAACAGTTATAGTATAACAAAGTTGATAAGATAATTGAATATAAAATTTGTAGTGTTGTTGTGTGGAGCATGTTATATAGGATGAGATAGATAGATAGACACAGAAGAAAGAAAAAGCAGAGATGGCAGTGTGTTCCTCACTCTCACTTCTTCCTCCCATCCCTTCTCAACCCAAAACATTCTCGTATTCTCAAACACCACTCACCAAGATCTTCACCAACGGTAACACCCCAACAAGGTTGTTCTTGTTGAAAGCTGGTTTCAATGAGATAGAGCCTGACCTCAATGAAGATCCTAGAGACGTATATGCCACAAATGGAATTGATGCTGTATATCTTCTCAACCATTCTTCTGCTTTCTTCTCTTTTCTTCTACCCTTTTGTTTCCATTATCACTTTCACTTCTTTCATGCCAATATCAGGATGATTTTGAGTATGGAATTTATGATGGTCACCACACTTACTATGAAGGAGAAGAACAGAAACGTCTGTGTTTTTCTTTCTTACTTCAACTTTCTTTTCACTCTTTTTCATCACTGTCATTCTTTTTTATCTTGCTCCGTACCATGAACAAAAAGATTAAAATGAATGATGTAGAAATTTGTAAGAGAATTATGGGGTTCATTCCCTTGACATCAGAGCATCATCATATACTTGATGAATCCATAAAATACCGATATGGAATAGAAAACCAGATAATAAAATTCACCGAATAAAAATGGTTAAGTGCCTAAATGTATAATTCAGACATGATTTTAACAGGTAGGTTGGTACTTTATTCTATATCTGTAAAGTTTGATGTCAGGTTTGTCTAAGTGCATACTTTTCTGATGACAAAGTTGATGGTGAATATTCATTTCAGGAACATTTTGGGGTTCAATTATGGAAGAGATAGCAGCAGCAGAACCCCCCACAGGATTCCAGGGTGTGTTTTTGATTATCATTCACAACATTTTCAATATATATAATGGTCTTTTTTATCTTATTATCATTCATTTTATGCAGGGCTTATGTCATGGCTCTTTCCACCAGCCATTGCTCTTGGAGTGTACTTCAATGTTCCGGTAACAGAATGTGCATTTGCATTGTTAGTTTTGTATAACTTTGTGATTAACAAGTTTCAATTTTTCAGGGGGAGTACTTGTACATTGCAGCAGGCGTATTTGTAATCGTATTTTGCATTATTGAGATGGATAAACCTGATAAACCCCACCACTTTGAACCTCACATATACAATATGGAAAGAGGAGCTCGAGACAAGTTGATAAATGACTACAATACCATGAACATATGGGAGTTCAATGAAAAATATGGTGACCTGTGGGATACTACTATTCAGAAGGACGACATAACCAAGAGATAATTGTATATATTTCATCACTTATAATGACGATTGATTCCAAATATAGCCATTTCAATTTCATATTCTGTTTTCACTTTTTACTTTTCCCATTTTTCTGTTTCAAGAGGTGTATGTCCTTTTTTTTTTTTCTTTTTACCTTTTTTTTTTTAAACAGAAACTTAAGTTCTATTTTACTCATACATAGACCATTATAAATGTTCCAAGGTAACAACACGCAAGTCAAAAGTTTTATGATGACTTCTGGTATGCTATGGTGTCATGGCATCTTCTGGTGATGGCTTGACTTCTAATATTTGCCAACAAAGTCTAATATCTATCGGTTAGCTTTGTAATCTTTAAAGAAAATGGAAGCTTATCAGATATTTATGCTATAATCTAGAACATCTGTTACATTAGAAACGAAAAATCTGCAGTCAGAGAGCACAACGCTTTTTGCAGAGATTAACCTGAGCAAGTGTTTTGAGACATTATAAATAGAGATTAACCTAGAAGATGAAAAATAATTTCTAAAACCTTGATGTGCTGTAGATAATGCAGTTCATTTGACTCGAACCTTCATTGATTCTTTGGCCAGCTTTTATAATTCCAACCAATAATGTGCTTTTCCATATTATATAAATAACTTAAATTATTAAGATAAAACTCTAAGTTTGAATAGAAAAATAATACCATGTTCAGTGGAAGAATAAAAGTTCAGTGGATGCCATCAGTAAAGTTTGGTATAACATATTCTATAGTAAAGATTGTTCTACTGTGTTAAGTATTGATTTTTCTAATCACCATTTTTATGCATTATTTCTTTTACTGCTGAAATACACTGCATTCCATTTCCAATCCTTATCTCTTATTGTCAACTTGTGAAGGTCACTTTGGAATGTAAATGAGGCCACATAGCGGTCCTTAGTTAAATACATCGAACCAAAATTGATTTTTCTGCCATAAACTGCTCGAAAGTTGTGCTATGAGCCAGTCAAACCATTAAAATTCCAGGTGCCATCTCATCAATAATGGAAGTCTAGATCGTTAAGGTCAACTTCTAAGACTTCTGGGATCAAGTTTAGTTTAAGAAATGACACCAAGTTTGACATTATTTCACATGCACTAATTCATTAATTATTAAACACCTGGAATAATAACTACTCTCGGTCAATTTTCTGCATAGTGCAGACTCCACTTCTAGTTCTCTACCTGGTTTTACACGTCTGAAATTTCTTCCCTCTCAGTCTTTATATCCCCAAACCAAAGATAAGTATGAAATGAAGGTAATAAAATTGGAAAACATTATTATAATGTAATGTAATTGTCTCAAAGAGAGAGAGAGAGAGAGAGAGAGAGACAAGATTACAAGATTTTGAAGCTTGATCATCAGTTCTCTCAGTTTCAGTTTACTGTATAAATTGTATTAAATTATTAAAAGCCAAAACTTTAATGATTAGAATCGTGTGCCAGAAGGCAGCTGTAGAAAATGGAACACCCTTCATCAAAAGGAATCTGAAAATTCATTGTTCAAACATCTTGACCAGAATTTAGACAAACTTGTCACACAACACAACATAAACATTAAGAAGAAGAAGACGATGACTCGAATATAAACCCAGAACCCCAAAACAAAACCAACCACCTACACAAACACAATGACACCCCTCAAAATTCATCACTTCCTCCTTCTCATGTTCATCTTCTTCTTCTTCTTTTTGCTCCCATCTTCCCACGCCCAAACGCCACGTCAGATGAACAACACGGGCTTCACGTGCACGGGCACCCGCACCTGCGCCGCCTACGCCTTCTACCGCGCCTCCGCCCCCAACTTCCTGGACCTGGCCGCCGTGGGCGACCTCTTCGAGGTGAGCCGCCAAATGATCGCCACGCCGAGCAACATCTCCTCCGTGTCCTCCGCCCTGGTCGAAGACCAGCCCCTCTTCGTCCCCCTGAGCTGCTCCTGCAATCCTGTGAATGCCACCTTTGGTTCCCTCTCCTACGCCAACATCTCCTACACCATCCAACCCAACGACACCTTCTTCGTCGTCTCCACCTACAAGTTCAACAACCTCACCACCTACCCTTCCGTCGAAACCGTCAACCCTACCTTGGTCGCCACCAACCTCTCCATCGGCCAGGTCACCATCTTCCCTGTCTTCTGCAAATGCCCCGACACCAACAACACCAATTACATGATCTCCTACGTTGTGCAACCCGAGGACAACATCTCCTCCATTGCCTCAGCTTTTGGGGTTCAGGAACAAGCTATAATTGACGTCAACAACGACACGCTATATGACTACGACACCATTTTCATCCCTGTGGAGCAGCTTCCGTCTCTGTCGCAGCCTGCGGTGGCTCCGGCTGCGCCGCCTGGTGGGAATGGGACTGAGAGTGGGAGTGGGAGTGGCAGGGATAGGACGGGAACTGTTAGAGGGTTGGGGATTGGGTTGGGGGTCGTGGGGTTGTTGCTGGTGTTGGTGAGTGGGGTGTGGCTGTGGAGAGAGTTTGTGATGAAGAAGAGGCTGGGAGATGAGGATGAGGATGTGGAGGGAGGGAAGAAGAAGGTGTATTCGGGAGGGAAAGAGGGTCAGAAAGGTGGTTTGGATTTGAAACTGATGGCGAATGTATCGGATTGTTTGGACAAGTATAGGGTTTTTGATATTGAGGAACTGGTGGAGGCCACGGATGGGTTTGATGAAAGGTCCTTGATTGAAGGATCCGTTTACAAAGGGGAGATTGATGGGGAGCTCTTTGCCATCAAGAAGATGAAGTGGAATGCCTATGAGGAACTCAAGATCTTGCAGAAGGTAACCACTCACAACACCAATATCTCTTCCTTAGTCCTTTTCTCACATTCTTGCAGAACATCACTCGTTGTTTGTTCTTCATTTTCATCTGCCATCACTTTACAGAGTTTTAGGATCATTTGTGATTGGAATTTGGATTAAGGTGTGAAACTGAATTCTGTACATGTTTGAATTTAATTTCTCTGACAAAATTTGCATTGCTAATCACCTGAAAATTATGGTAAGCTTAAGTTTTGAGGAAGTTATTGTCTCTTTGTTTTAGAAAACTGTTATGAATTTTAAAAAACTTAATATTATGGTATTTGTTGTTGGATGAGAATAGAAAAAACGTTATGGGTATGAATTATTTTCTTTTAGAATTTAACTTCCATGCAACATAATCAGTCAAACTTTTTATTGATGTGTCTCTTAAGAAAAGTAATGAAAAGATCAATAACTTGTGCTAGTTCCTGGTGTTATTCCGGATACGGCAGAAGCAAATATGTAAGAACAGATTGAAATTTGAAACAGTCGATGATAAGGTTAGAGTCAAAAGAACTTTACTTTGAATAAAATAGGGTGGGAGTTAATGAATATCTTATGTTGATGATTTAATCAGATGATATTAAGTGAAGTGACTTGTCTGATGAGTAGTCAACCTGCCACTAATTTTTATAATTTAGCATAATCAAACCAAGGGAATAAACCTCTAGATACCCTGGAGATACAGAATTATTTTAATACTCGGAACAAAAATTGATCGGAATCTGGCTTGAGAATTAATGATTCTGTTGTTGCTGTGCGAACAAACCTTCATTTGTAAAGCAACTTGTCTGAATGGATTTGTAAAACTTTGTCAGACTTGATTTATGTTGGTGATTGTCCATGTTCATTATTTTCATGTTTGTATGTCAGAAACGCATCAATCTAGAGGAATAAAACAATAGTGGTTGACGGCATAGTTGCTTCTAGGTATTTAATAAAAGATGTTTCCAACTTTGTCATATTTTTCAGGTCAGGGTTAATTAATACTATTATAGAGTATGGTGTCAATGATTTAACTAAAAAGCAGCACGTCAGGTGCAGTTAAAAGCACAACGAAAGACAAAGTCGCCGCTTACCTTTTTGTCTCTATCCATTTCATGACAAATTGGTTAATACGTATTCCCATTTGAGCCCTTAGGTAGTGGTTGAATTTAGGTGGTTACATTTCTAATGAACAAGTATCAAAATAATAGTATAATAGGCTACTAAGTATCCATGTAAGAGTTTTAGCACTGGGTTGATTATATATGTGAAGCATGATTGATGCTTGAGTGGTTGATTAACAATGTGTGATTTTCTGTGTTGAAGGTAAACCATGGGAATCTGGTGAAGTTGGAGGGATTCTGCATAGACCAAGAAGAAGCAAACTGCTATCTAGTGTATGAATATGTGGAGAATGGATCTCTATACTCGTGGTTGCATGAGGAGAGAAAGGAAAAGTTGAACTGGAAAACAAGGCTAAGAATAGGCATTGACATTGCCAATGGCCTCCAATACATCCACGAGCACACAAGGCCACGAGTTGTGCACAAAGACATAAAGAGCAGCAACATTCTGTTGGACTACAACAAGAGAGCGAAAATTGCAAATTTTGGGCTTGCAAAGTCTGGAATGAATGCCATCACCATGCACATTGTGGGAACACAGGGCTACATTGCCCCTGAATATCTGGCTGATGGAGTGGTGTCCACAAAGATGGATGTGTTCTCTTTTGGTGTTGTGTTACTTGAACTAATTTCTGGGAAGGAAGCCATTGATAAGGAGGGAAATCTGTTGTGGGCAAGTGCTATGAGAACCTTTGAAGTGGAGAGTGAGCAAGAGAAGGCTAGGAGACTGAGGGAATGGATGGATAAGGACATTTTAAGGGAGACATGCTCAATGGAAAGTTTGATGGGTGTTCTCACTGTTGCAATTGCTTGCTTGCACAAAGACCAGTCAAAGAGGCCAAGCATAATGGACATTGTCTATGCACTCTGTAAAAGTGAAGATTTGGGCTTTGACATCTCAGATGATGGCCTTGGCTCACCACGGGTGGTGGCTAGGTAGATGGTTTCTGGTGCTCACTCATCTCATCTCTTTGGTTTTTGGTTAGAGAGACGTCTAGATTCACTACTGGAAATTTTTTGTGTTGTCCTTTGCTGAGCATTAAGATTAGTGTATTTTGAAGTAGAGGAACAAACAACGTAGAAAAATTCAGTAGAGAATCCAAATTTGTAAGAGAACCATGTGGATAATTTTATCCCAAGAAAACCATTTGGGTTTTTTGGTGATCTCTGGCTTTTGTAAACTTTTAGGTCTTCTTTTTGCCATGGATATGCTGACCACAGAAAAGGATTTAAGAGACCCTCAATAAGCATTAGGCATTTCTTCCTACATCCCATCCCATACAAATAGGCCTTTCTGAACAAAAATTTTACGAGGAAGAGAGAAATAATGGACTGTATATCACATGGTTAGGTAGGTTTGGACACATGCTGTAGAACCAACTACTTGTTTTTATACTGTAACAAGGTCGTGTAGTTATATGTATACATATTAAACTGGTGAATTAGTGTAATTTTGTGATACAGTGAAAAATGCAACATACGTAGTGTTCTACAATGTTTATTTTTTTTTTTCAGTATGTAGACATGTTCGTTAGCACAGTGCTTGGAATAGAAATCGGTTAAACATCATAGTTGAATCTCATCTTGCATCTCAGATCGGTCGGGAAATATGTTCTGAAACAGTAAGTTAATTCATGATAAAAGAAGGTTATCGAGCATAAAAACTAACTGTACTTTTATCTTTTAAAGGATTAAATAACAAACATAAAAAATTGTACCTTTAATTAAAAATAGAGAAAAATGTTTTTTTTTTCACCGGTTGCACCCGTTAACAACTCATTTTAGAGATATTTTGGTTATTAAAAAAGTTGTTTTTTGTATTTTTAAAGAATAAAATGATAGATATAAAATATGTGTAAAAAATTATTGAATGTCAAAATAATATATTTTAAAATAATCACACATGCATATAATAAGCCTTAAGCCTTTAACTGTAGATTGTCTTGACTATTAGGTAATCCTATTGGTATTAGATTATTTATTACGATATTTTACCGATGATAAAGTCAATATATTACCGATGATAAGGTGATGATCAACCAAGAATAGAGATATGAGGTGGCATCGTCATAAAGTCGATGGTTGAGCAAGGATAAGTATAGGTGTAGAGTTGTATCTCTATAGAGTCGATGTCAGGTAACAAACTAGCCTCCTGGTAAGCTAAGATTAAGGAAATAATACTAACGAATATTATGTTATTATTATAGTTACATCAGTTATTATTTAGGTTGGTTGAGATTTAGGAAGATATTGATGATTATCTTTAACATTATTATGTATATATGTAATATTTGTAACTGATTCATCTACTATAAATAAGAATATTACTCTCATGGTCAGGGAAGATTGTTTTTGACCTAAGCAAGTCTTAAACTAGAATTAAAAATATTTCTTTCTTTTTGTTTTTAAGTTAAAAATTATTTGGCACTTTTCTTTACCAGAACATTAAGTAATCCTATTGGTATTAAATTTTTTATTACAATATGATTTTTAATAAAAAAGAATTAACTTCTTAACCAGTATTTTAAGCAATACCTTGTTTTATATTTCTTCAAATCTTACATACAAGTAAATTCAATAACCCCAAAAGAATTACATTCATAAAAAGAAGTTAGTAATATTTATATCGTATTTAACCCTGTCTTGCAACTTGATATAAAGAAATCAGAGTCTCATTAAAAGTAATTTTTAATTAAATGAAAACATTTTAAAGATAATTCCATTAAAAAAAAGTAAAGTTAGTGACTAATAAAAGTCAACAACACGTTCATATCTAAATTATTTTACAAAAACAAAATGATACTACTTTATTAAAAGTGATAACAATTTACGTTTAACTTTTCTTTTCTCAACAACAAGCTGTTATGTATTTTGTAGATTAATAAAATACGAAAAAAAATTAAAAATATATGATGATAATATGTTTAAAACTTAGGTGATAAAATTACAAAAATAATCATATATTTTAAACAAAATTTAAATATGAATTCATTGTATAAGGAAAACTTATCTAACTTTTTATTAACCAATCAAACAACGTCGTGTAACGGATCTTTCTTCAACAAACCTCTTCCATGTGCAAGAACACACTTTTAATTCATTCACACCACAATTCATTATCAAAAGAGACAAAATGGTTAATACAAAATTAATAATGTCTCTTTACGTATCAAACAGGTTCCAAGTAAAACATGTCAGCCACATTTTTTTTTTCGAATAGATTATAACAATAATAAATTTTTCTGGATGATAAACTTATTCATTCTTGCACTAATTTTAGGTTTTAGAAATGTGAAGATTATAGTGATGAAATGATTGGTTCAGCTTTTCATTCATTATTTCCAGACAAACAGTATCTTCAGTAAATCTTGTCGCTTTCATGTTTCACGCCTCTTTTAAATTTAAACAAAAAATAATGTGAGAACAGTATAACATGTAATTATGTCTTTTTCTTTTCTTTACTAAATGAAATTCATTTAGGATTATTAGACAAGTAAGCTGTATTTATCTTTGGTAGATTTTTCAAAAGAAAAGTACGACATAAATTATAACAGCAAAAATTAGTGTGTCTCAATAAGGTAATTTAAAATAATAATTTATTTACATGTTACGCTTTTTTTCTTTGGGTTTTCCTCTTTTTATTTTTGTTCTTCTTCTCTTTCTTACACTTTCAACACTTCCTTTAGGAGTAAAACTCAGTTTGCCGCTCATCCCTATTTACAGTGTCTCTTTATCTATTGAATGTTGCTGCGTATAGGAGAGATTCATTGGCCAAAATTAGTTCTTTATATTTATCCCAAAAGTCATGGATCAAATTTAACTAATACATTTGTTTTTATTTACTAAATCATATTTGTTTTCTTTCTTTCTTTTTTGACATTAAGTTGTTTTTGACCTTGAGACTGCTTGATGTCAAAAACATTGTATGCTCACTGAAAATTAAAATTAACGGTTATATATATATATATATATATATATATATATTTAATTTTTTAATTTTCAGTGAAAATTGAAATTAATTTTTTATGCTTTGATCCGATGTAGTCTCATAATTTTAGAAATGTGTGAATTTAGTTCTTTTAACCAATTTTTGTTAAGTTTATTTAACGTTTCAAACTTGTTTCATTATATTTTCTTAGCTAACATGGTGTCAAACAGTGTAAACAATTCAAATATTATCATGAAATACATTTAAAACATCAAATAAACTCAACAAAAATTGGTTAAAATGATTAAATTTATGCACTTCTAATTTTTGGAAACTAAATTTGACCAAAGTTTTGAATTGGAACTAATTTCAATTGACTAAGTTAAGGAACAAAAAACATATTTAACCCTCAAATTAATTGAAATGCCACCTTCTTCATGTCCAAAGTTATTCATGACACCAAATGGATTTGCACTTTGCCAAATAAAACTCGATAATGGTTATCCAACTTGTCTCGACTCAACTAACTCAGACTCCCTTAACTTAACCAGGTCGAGGCAAACTTGGCTTGAACTAGCTTGACTTAGTCTTGAACGGCCTATGAAGAATAACTTGTGCCTAGCCCAACTCAATTGAGTGTGGGTTGACTTCCACTTAAATGAACGTGGACCCATTCTGACTTCACTAAATATGGGTTTGCCTCAACTCATCTTGACTTTGGCCCAAGTTGACTCAGCTAAATTCACCTTGTATGACCAACTCAACTCAACTTGACCAGGTTTCAATTGACTTGACTAGGTATGGCTAATTCAAAATGATTCGAGCTTGGGAAGACTCGGCTCGATATGGAACAACTTGGTCTCGAACGAACTAGGTCAGATTTGGTTTTAATCAAACTAGGACCAACCTGGGCCTAGCCCAACTACATTGAACATGGGTTGACTCATACTTGAATGAACATGGACCTGTCCCAACTTGATTAAATGTTGGATTTGCTAAAATTGGCTTAACCTGGGTTTAAACTAACTTTACTTGACATGTGCCTGAACTAACTCAACTTGACTTGGATTTGAGTTGACTCAACTTAGCCTATGCCAAGGCAAACTTGACTTGACCTAGCATCGATCCAATTTTTCTTGATATGTGTCTAGTCAACTCAACTTAACTAGGACCCAGGCTACTCGGCTCAAGTTAGATTCAGATTGACTTGACTCGACCTGATCCAAACTTGGCTTGACTTTTACTTAAAAGGACCAGACCTGACTTTGGATAAGCCTAACTTAGTATTGTCTTACTTGGACCTGACCCGGTTTAAGATTTTATGATATGAAAATAATATTTAACATAAATTCAAAAAAAGTTTTACAAAAATAAAATAAAACTTTCTTGAAAACTCTAACATCAATCAAGTTCGACTACAAAATATTATCAAAATTAATATTTTTGTAGTTCTTAATAATTATTTGACACTTAAAAAGTTTTTTGAATTTGATAGTAATTAAAATATTTTATACAAACAAACAAATTAAAATTCCATAAATTTAAATTGTCTTATTTAAATAAAATATTTAAAAATAAAATAACTTAAAATTAGAAGGATTCAAATTTAATGCATTCAAATGTCTTATAAATTATAAAATTTCCAAGGTAAATAAATTTTAGGTTTAGGGTATATAAATTTATAAGATTAAGCATGATATTTTGTATATTATGGATTTCTTAGCTTGTATGGTCATTATATTTTTGTTGATAAAATGGTGTGAAGATTAATTATTTTGCCGACAACCAGCTAACCTCTCTACATGCTTACCTAATTTATATCCATAGACTAACCCAATTCCTTTTTCATAACAAATTTGGTTTGATTTGACTTACAACTCATTCCACGATGCGTATGTGGGATTATTGGTGATGATAAGACCAATTAATATTATTACCACGATTTTCTCTTTGATTATTATTGGAAGATTATGAACAAAGGTTTCAAATTTTTATAACAATATATATAACATGCTTTCTGTGACAACTCCCGATTTTCAGTTCATACCATCTGTGTAGGATTCAATCTTGACGCATTCTGTTTTAATAAATATAATCAACTTTGTAAATTTAGTTTCAGTTGAAATTAATTTTGAAATTAAGCGGCTCATATTTAATTTGTTTTTAAATAAAAACAAATAACAATAAAATTCAGTATCAATTTTTGAATAATAATTTGTGAACATTAAAATGTTGTTTACAACGTAGGAGAAAGAAAGAGTGTGTTTGATTCTGATGATTTTCTAACGCAAAATCAGTTTACTACGTGTTTTCAGGAATGTAAAATCATCTTCTCAAAAGCCAATTAAACATAACACTAACCTAGCTAAAACCACATTAACAACTTTTTGATCACCCACCAAATTTAAAGAAGCACATCCTTAGTTAATTTTGTGTCCATTGAATAACAAAACATTGCATGAATATTTGATGTATTACCCTGTGTTTGTGTGTGTGATAAAAAAAGAAGAAAAAAAAAGAAAAACTTTGATGAACAGATCAATCCCTTTTATCTCTCTTGTTCACCAACCAACTTGGTTTAAGGCAAATTTGTATGAGGTTGCTCATTGAAAGGGTTCAATGGAAGCAACAACATGTAGCACCTCATCACAGATCGTTCTAAAATAACCAGAAATATATATCAACAAAACTTGTAGATAGACAGAGTTTTCCATCTCCCTACTTTAGATTTCAACTCAGATTGGCATGCATTGATTCAACATCTCTTAGTTCCAAAATCCAAGCTGAAAGAATGATTTTCCTCATCACGGCCATAGTAATTTAGTTGTTTCATTCTCATACACCACAACCCAGCCCTCTTGCTTCCGAGCCTTTCATGATTCGTAGCCTTTTGCAAGAAGTCATAAACATGCTGCAGAAAAATAAAATAAGTTTATCAGAAAAAAAAAAAAAAAAAAATCGTGTTGCCCTAAGATGAAACTTACTTACAAATAAGTAGAAATATGATTTTCTCAAAAGTTTAAATGAGAAAGTTTCATTTCTGGAAAAATATATTCTTATTTTCTTCGTCTGAAACATTTACACAAACAGCATAGAGACAACACACCAGACACATGAACAAAAGAGAGTGGGGGAACTTACTCCCATGGAACATCTCCAACTAGCATCCAGTCACCATCCTTGTCTTCATATGTAGGAGCATATTCAGACCCCTTATAACCCTCTCTTTCAGAGTACTCACCTGATCCAACAAAACCCAGTTCAGGTTATTTTCATTCAAGCTTGTCTCATTCACCACACCACAACACAACAACAAAAGAAGACAACAATGAAAATTGGTGTCTCACCTATGGCCAACTTGAACATGGTTTCTAAAGCTTTGAGTAGTTCAGGATATCCCCTGTAGACTTTCAAGTCAATCTTTCTGAGGTAAGGTGCTCCATCCATGCTCACTTTCACAAAGATCCCATCCCCCTCACCCTCCACACTGTTCTTCCTGTAGGATCTGATTGGTGGCCACCCTACTATCTTTGCCCTGCAATCCCAATAATAAGCACATTCAATCCATTAACTCAAAACTCAGATCCAAACAACACAACAAAAGTTCTTAACAAACCAATTCCAACCTATTCTTCTATTTCTTCATGTTTTAAATACAAAAGAACTATAACAATTTCATACTTATCACAGAAAGATTAGCAGAAACGGCAGATTCAGAGTTATGAAAAAAAAGGAGCATGAGCATGATTCTTGAAAGGTAATTTGGTTAACATACTTGGGTGGAGGGGCTGAAACAGTCTCCACGTGTTGTTGGTGATGTGAGGCCTTGGAAATGGAAACAGAGTCTTGAGAAGTTTCACGCACTTGCCTTTTGTTGTTTCTGATAACAACATGTGTATGCAGGTTCTTGTCTTCCTTTTCCTCTGTCCCTGGCAACCCTAATCTAAGTTCCGTTGCCTTGAGGTTCAGATCACTCTCAAATACCACTCTGCTTTCCATCTTTCTCTGTGATCACAATTTCCCACCACCAAAATATATTCCAAATCTTAATACTCTTTGCAAGTTGCAGCCTTCAGAGTTGCAGTGCCAGTATGTAAATGTAAGAAAGTTGAAATTGGAAGCCTATTTTATAGCAAAGTTGGAATAAAGGATGTGTGGTCGTGGGGGTGCATTGTTTTTTTCTAAAGAAAAAGACTAGTACCGAATTTTTATATATCTTTTTTAACTAATCTAATTTTTAAACGAGAAAAAAAAATTAATAGGTTTTTTCTTTCACGATTATCAAAAGAAAATCAAATTTGTTGTTAAGAAATAAAAAGAAAAATTAAGATTAGACTCAATGAGATGTAAAAAAACGTTATACAACTTAGAAAATGTGTTTTTCTTTTTCTTTTTCAACATAACGTGTCGGTAGCAGTCACAGAGGCTTTAAAGGAACATGTCCCCCTAGTTGGAGGACAAACGTGGGACACACTCACCCACCCTTTGGTCGGGTTGGGAGTGGATGGACGGTTGCGATGTGTTCGGGGGACAAATCGGAATAAGGAGCGTTGATTTGAAGGAAGCAGCGCATGTGAATGGAGGGACCTTTGTGAGGGTTGGTCATCGTGCGGTAAGAACCACTCATGTGGGGCTGCTAATAGTCTGCTATATCCCTAAAATAATATATATAAAACATAAATCCCTATTTTAATTTTAAAATTAAAAAATCGACTTAGTTTCAAATGTGTGTATATAGATGCTAGGATTTTTAGCTTTTGGGTTTATAACATAATATCAAAATAATAAATATAATTATAAAATATTTTCACAAAATTTAAGATAATATAATAGTAGATGACAAAATTAAGGCCTATTACTACAGTCTGGAGGGTTAAAATTTGTAGCTACAAATATTAAGTTTTTATGAGAAATCTAAACACTTTGCTTAGGAAAAAAATGTGAAATCATAGTTTATATATATATATATATATATATATATATATATATATATATATATATATATATATATTCATGCATCATAGGTTCATGACCCTTTTCCAACTTGAGCCTCCAAATGTATAAGGCAAAGTTTGGAATAAGCTAACAAAATATTTTAAAAGCTAGCAGATGCTACAACCCAATGTTACTTTTTGAGATTAATAGTTACTAAAATGAAACTGTTATTAATTAGGTGATCCAAGTTTTGATTTATAATTTTCTTTTATACCTTAAAAAGTTAGAAATGATTATGCTTTCTCTTACTGAAATGGATAATTTTGATAGAACATTTTTTAATAAATTTTAAAACTAGTTTTTTATCTCTATCATTATTTAATATATATATATATATATATATATATATATATATATATATATATATTTTAATTTTTATATATATAAAAAAAAAAAAAATATATATAAAAAATATAAATTTTTTTAAATAAAATGGTTTCTTGACCAATTATTTAATTTTTTTTGACAAATATCACGTCGTATTGTTATATAATATTAGAGATAAATCAACGATTTTGACATTAAAAAAATTTAATTTTTTTTTTAAATCAAAATTAAAATTGCTTACTTTTAACCATTTTAAAAATATTAACTTCTAAATTATTTAAGTCTGTATGAATCCAAAATAAGTTATCACCCCTGGCAATGGGAACATAACGGGAGTGAGTACTTAACATTTAGAAAATTAATATTTTTATAACCAAAATAACTATTTGACATTATATTATAATAATACGATAATATAACAAAATTCTTGAAGAAATTCAATTGAGCGAAAAAACTATTGAAACCAAAACGAATTGAATGTGTAATAAAGGACCAAATTACAAGCCTATAACACTTGGAGTTTTTGCATGTGTTGGTTATATTTATTTCTTTAGTTTTTTAATAAGCATAATTATTACTAATTCCTTATGATATTTTAGGTTTTATAACATAAAATTATTTCATTTTAAATGAAATATAAGAAGAGAAAAAAATAATTTTTTTATAAAGTGAAATACTAATTCTAATTAGAGGTCAGTAACTATATATTTTGATTGTGTGATGTAATTAATAATTTTGTTAAATTCCTTTTAAAAAATAGAGCGTATTAAAATAATACTTATTGAATTTAATAAATTTAGTTGGTTAAGTGATGATGATTTGAAAATTGTTATATAGTATACTGTAATGCTTGTTGTTTTCATTGCTTATATTTATTTTTATCTTTTATAAATGGATTTATTAATAATTATTTATAATGTTTAAGATTTTGTAACGTGTCGATTTAAATAAAATTATATAATTCTAAATGAGATAAAAAGAAGAGATTTTTTTTTCTAATGGAGTGAAATACTAATTCTAAATAGAGATAAGTAATCATATATTTTTATTGCGTGATGTAATTGACAATATTATTCACTTCACTTTTAAAACAATCCATGTTTATATTTAAATAAAAATATGTAATAAAATATATTTTTATTATTTTTCTGGTCATATTATTCGTTAAATGTAAATATTATTTAATTTAAAGTATTTATTGTAATTTTTTAATATTACGAATAAAGGTATATGTTATATAAGGGAGATCTCACAAGTAGAAGGCAGATTAAGAGCATTAATTCTAAGGAAGCATACCATGTGAATGGAAAAGCTAGGGCATAGAATATATTAATTGAATTAAACTATTTGAATTAAATTGTATAATGATTTCAATAAACTTAATTGTTCTGTGGTTTAAGTAGATTAAGCAAAAGTTAATTACTCTAAATTGTGGTTTTCATTTGGTTACGCACGCAGTCTCTCATATTTTGAATTTTGAAGTTGAATTGCGATTGTATAGAGAAGAAAGTAGCATAGGGAATCATAGTTGGCATCTGATGGGAAGATGATAGTCGCTGTCATGATGTTGGAACCACATGCCGTGATGTATTTGGTTGGTTATTAATTAAGTATCGTCATTTCCCAAACTCCTATCGGATAACATTTTTTCTTTTTCAATTTCTCAAACAAACATATTTTGTTGGCGTTTCATGATTTAATTATACTAAGATAAAAAAATAAATAAAATCAATAAATATATTTATATATCCTTAATTAATAATTTTTAACTAACCCATAAATATTTTTCTTTATAAAATTTAATTACTTAGAAATATTATTTTTTATTTTTCGTTATACTTTTTTCTATTTTTTCTCTTCTTCTTTTATGATTCAATGAGATTTATTTACAGAAATTCTTTGGTACTAAAGTTAATAAGACATAAATGAGATGAGAAAACAAAAATCTTAATGTAAAACTGATGAGATCCAAATTTTTATATAAGATAATTTTAGTGTGTTTAACATCGTACAGAAAACATAAAGTTTAGCGAATATATATATATATATATATATATATATATATATATATATAAAGTTATTTGAGTTATGTCATAAGTCATGAGTGGTTTAGTAATTTAAATGAGACGGAATGAATATTAGAATGGGTAAGGGACAAGGACGGGATGGGTATGTACATCTCCATGTCTGCTCCATACTCAATTGAAAAAAATGGATATTACATATATTGAGTCAATACGAGGATTTTCCATAAAAATAAAGACAAGTTTGGATAATACTCACGAAGTAAGTTTATTTGACATCCTTATTTTCAAGACTAAATGAGAAATTATCATATCTTAAGACACATCTAAGCCCATAACAAACTCTATATATAGAATCTAAACTAAGGAAATAACAAAAAAAATTGTTAAAACAAACAAGCTTAATAAATGTTTGCACTAAATGCTCGCATCACTATAAGACGATCTTTAGCTCCCTTCCACTAGATCACCTTTTATTCCTTTCCATAAGACAAATTCACTCTCTAACTTAGTTTTTTAGTACATAATTTGTTGCACATGATTTAGAGTCATTCCTCACAATTCTCCACCTAAATTCCAAATAATCGAAGAGTTCTTAGAATTATCTTCCTTTGTCTCAAATGAAAAATTAATTTTCCTTAAGCACCATCTGAACATCGATCCTTGCATGAATTTCATCAATACATGTGCATAATTCTCTCTCGAGACAATTTTCTAGTTTCTTTCTCCTTAGTTTTAATAATGCCTCGTACGAAGTGCAATTTAACATTCATGTGCTTTGTCCTCTCTTAGTAAATTTGATGATCAACTGTATGAATGACACTTGATTATCATGATAAATAGTCACACGATCCTGCACAATTTCTACTCTCCAGTCATCCCGTTCAACCATAAGGCTTCATTTACCCCCTTTGTGAGCATGATATACTCTGCTTGGATAATAGATAAAGCCAACACTGATTGCAAATTGGATTTATAACAAGCTACAATTCCAAACCATGTAAAAAAATTCATAGAAAGGGACCTTTTGGTATAAAAATTCTCTATATAATTAACATCTACAAACCCCTTAACATTAGCTTTATCATGGGTAGATTGTTAATATAATATACTAAAGGATATTATCCAATTTAGATACATCAATACCCACTTCTAAGCCTCCTAATGAGCATGTCCATGATCTTTCATGTACATACTAACCACACTAATAACATGAGCCATATTTGATCTCCTACAGACCATCCATACATGATGCTTCCTACTTCATTAGCATATTAAGCAACCTTCACCTCCCTCCTTTCCTTCTTTGTACTAGGAGCTTGGACAATTGAGAACTTTGTGTAGTGTCCCAAAGTTGTTTATACAATTTTAAATTTATATCTCCTAAGCCTTTCAATCACCTTTTGTAAGTTTTCCTACTGAGACATACACAATATCTCAACTGTTTGATCCCTTTTATATCTTCAGCCCCAATATACGCCTCGTGAGACTAAGATCCTTCATTTCAAACTTCAAGGTCAATTTTTCTTCAAGTTCCTCCAACTCATTTTATGACTTTTTGTAAGAATATTATTTACATATAAAAGCAAGAACACCACATACTTTTCTTCTCTTTTAAGGATGTAGGCTATCATAACCACTCATTCAGAACCATATCTACCTTAGGAAGTCATCAAATCTTTTATATACTACATTGGACTCTATTTCAAGCCATATAATTATTTCTTCAAGAGACACACATTCCCTTCCTTCTCAATAAATTCTTCATATAGTTGCATGTAGACGATTTACTTTAAGATTTCATGTAGAAAAATTATCTTTACGTGTCTTTTTGTTTCAACACCAAATTGTACTAGTTAATAATAAACATCAATATCCTTTTTGAATATTATTTTACCATAATTGAAAATATCTCCTTATAGAATACCTCCTCTACTTATGTAAAACTTTTGGCACCAATCCAACCTTGAACCTCTATCTCACTACAATTGGTTATTCCTCTTCAATGGAAGCCAATACTAACATTTTGCACCTTTTATAGCCTTCAATAAGCTTTTAGGCTTTGAACGGTCTATCTTCCCGGCCATTATCAAAGCATAACTAATAAGTTCAACGTATCCAAACCTCCATGTATGTTTGATTGTTCTCCCTCTCTATCATGCGTAAGGTAAAAGTCGGAGTCAAAAATGAATACAACTGTGGGAGAATTCACCCCTTCTAATTTTCCATAATTATAATCTTCATCACTATCATCTATATACAATTAAACAATTACCAAGAATAAAATCGAAGAAAAAAAAATCTTAATTACATTAATTGAACAACCCTTAAAAAATCAAATTCTAATTAAAAGTATAAATAATTGTTTCCTTACGAAAATTGTTGATGTTTACACTTTTGAATATTAGATGATGTAATAAAAACTTTCTGAAATATTGGACAAAAATTTGATATAGTTTTTTTCTTGAATTTTCCAATTTAAGCTCCCAAGCAAGTGTTTTTTTTTTTTTAAATAATAATGACGCAATGCTTCTGACTTCGTACTTGGATAAAAAATTGCACCATATGTAAGTATGACAGTATATTCATTCAATATTTATTATATTTAACAAAAACATTAAAATTTTCAAATTAGTAAAAAATACACTTGGGAGTAGGATAACTTGTGGTGGAAATAAAGTTAGTGATATCATAAAAGGTATAAATTTTTCCAATCCTCCCCATTCTTTCTTTGAAAGACAATATTAATAAGATTCATCCATCAAGTTCAAGCTTCTAAAAACAGTCTTTAATATTTAAGCCAAGTTTAATGTACAGTGATTCAAGCTTCTAAAAACAGTCTTTAATATTTAAGCCAAGTTTAATGTACAGTGAGTTTTGTATCATTTTGTAGGGGCATCAAAAAATAATCCATTTTATGTATTAATATCACTAAACTTTTCAAGAAATATGTTGAATTCCACCATTGTAAATTGTAGTCTCTAAACTTATTACATATTTGATATTATTTATATTTTGGTCTACAACATTAATAATCACCTCTAAACCTACATTAATAATCACCTCTAAACCTTCATGATAATTGAATTCAAGATTTATGCGCAATTTGGAGAACATCATCAATAGTATTATTCAAATTAATAAGGACATTTTTTTTCTCTTACCTCCATCTTTTATATATTCATTAATTCATTAATTTTATTAGATATTTGTAAGGCCCCCATTTTATTTCTGCCCTACAGTTAGTGGGCTGCCCTTGTAAGTGGGCCTAAGGCCGACTCAACGTATAAAGTCCTTAGGTCTGCCCTAATTCCACACTCACTCTCACTTTGCTGAAACAGATCTCCCAAACCTTTGAGCAGCCGCAATCACCTCAGCTAGGGTTCAATCTTTGGTCTCCGCCGCGCTTGTTTAAACCAGTTTCGCCCCGCGTAAGTTGTTTCCGCCCCATACCTCTTTGTTAGCACTGTTATTTCAGATTTCCTATTGGGACCGCACTAGGTAGCTTCGTTTCATAATATTCTTTTGTTTCCAGCTCGTTAAACTACTCTAGGAGCTGCTGTGGTCTTTGTTCGTGCCCAAAAACCCAAATGTTAGCCTTTTTCCAGGTACGGGAAGTTAGGGTTTGAGCTAGGTTGTTTGTTTCCTGTCGTTCCTTGAGTTTGCGAACTGTTTGCATGGATTAAATCGTTGTTCTGGATGTGTGGGCTGTTTTGTGTGTTTGGTTGGGCGAGATGATGAATCTGTTGCAGGTGAATCTAGGGCGAGAACTGATAATCTCGCCCAGGCGAGTCGGATTCGCCTAAGCGAGCCTGACGAAGGCTCGCCTAAACCCCTTTGCGCGAAAGGTCGCCCAGGCGACCTGCTCGAACTTTTGAGCGAGTGAACATCTCGCCCAGGCGAGAGGGGTCTCGCCTAAGCGAGATCCCGTGATGTTCCCTGAGTGCTCCATCGAACC